>Ga0185299_10000698_pt1 | contig 81843 bp, 68 predicted proteins | sample PaiPotPPA55metaG_FD_128002 | JGI IMG/M metagenome (GOLD analysis project Ga0185299, IMG submission 128002) | Iron sulfur acid spring bacterial and archeal communities from Banff, Canada, to study Microbial Dark Matter (Phase II) - Paint Pots PPA... ...
GAGAGCGCCGCCCTCCTTGTGCAACTCCGTGCACAGCCCGCCAAGAGGGCATCCTCCGCGCGCAAGTTGCTCCCGGTTCGCTTGGACGCTACCCACGAAAGCTAACAGCCGCTCCTTCGGAGAACTCCAGCGGTCCCACTCCGCCCGGGCTGCGCGAAACTCCTCCAGGCGCCGCTCCACCACGGCTTCGGCGAGTTCTTCCTTGGTTTTGAAGTAGTAGTAGACATTGCCTACCGGCACGCGAGCCGCCTCGGCGATGTCCGCCAGACTCGTCTCTCGGAAACCGCGCCCATACGCTAGCTTCGTCGCAGTCTCAATCAGCCGCGTTCGCTTGTCTGGTTGTGCCGTTCGCATATTCTCCGATTCGGAGGAGTTAGTTATTTAACTAACTCAGACCATAAACCCGATGCGCCTGTGTTGTCAACCCCCGAACTGCTTCCAGATGACGGCAAGCCGGGAACTATTCGATTCGTCCGTCGGATTAGTAACGACAAACGCGCTTGCGTTGACGTAACGGACGTTTTCCAGAAACGGGCTTCGAGGAGATCAGACTGCGCGGTCAGCGGCGAATAACATCACATTTCCTCGAAGCGGACTTCTGGGTCGAAATGGTTTCCGAGTAGCCTGTTGTGCGCTCACTCTCTTATCCTCATTCTCGGTTCGCGCGCAATCCAATAAGAGACGGTGCACACTTTTGCCTCACCGAGGGGTTCACTGTGCACATTTTCTCAGAAATGGTGCTGTGTACGAAGTGTGCACGAATCGATCATTTTCAATCGGTTGGACTTAGCTTTGAGCGAAAAGCAGGTTCCCCGATTTATTGGAAACGTTAGTAGTTAAAAATAAGTGGTAGAGTTGTTGGAGGCGATTGTCCGGCTTTGCAAGCAGGGGGTCGCCGGTTCGATCCCGGTCACGTCCACCAACTTTTTTCTGATTGCAAAACATTTACTAGATTTATCTCTGCCCCAATCTCTCAGTTCTGGTTCCAACTGCGTGCGAGTTTTACTCCGCTGAGATATTTGGCGAGCTGACGTCGTTTCTTTTCGCCTTTCACTTCAGCCAAGCGCCGATTCCTCCGGCCTTGCTTAGCCTGTCTGCGACGTCCTGGGCAATCACTTCCAGTGGAACTTTGTAGCGCCTGGCGAGCGGAGGCAAGACGGCCCGCAGGTAGGCGAGCAGGCGCGCGCTGCCGCAAACGGGACACGTTGAGTCGGGCGTCCGATCGATCCATCCGCACTTGACGCATTGCCGCACTCCTCCTTCAAGATGGTTGATGGCGACCGCGCCACGTACAAGACCCTCTTGCAAACGGAACAAAGTGTCATCCACCCCGAGGACGGTTCGAGCGCTTTCTGGACCGTTGAACAGTTGATCGACAAGATTCTTGTCGTGGTCGCGCTCCCATTTCCGCATCTCTGATTCGATGCGAGATTGGAATTCTGCTGTCGACAAGTGCTCTATCGTTCCGCATCCCGCCGTGAACCCTACGTTGCACGCCGCATTGCCGGGCAAACCCGTAGCCGCCCCGCCCGTGCGATCCGTGCCGGTAGCCAGGACAACGAGGGCTGCCTTCGCACCGGAACCACGCCGGGGCATTGGGGTTCAATATCTCCGCCGAGATTGATCACGAGGAGTGCTCCGCCGCCGATGAGAGTGCCGTTCGCGATGCAGCAGCGACCGATGCTCGCGCATCCGGGCCGCCCGCTCGAGCCCTATCAGCTCGAAAACCGGCGAGCGGGAAGACCGGCCGGTCCGATGTTGGATCGGGAGTTCCCGGAGCACGGTTTCCCGGTTGGACATGCGGCAGTTCCAGCGAGACACAAATGGGCGACAAGCCGGCGAAAGCCAAGAATGGCCTTTGCATGCCCTAGAACGCGATTATAGAAAACTAGTCGTGTGGCTTATTGGACTGCTGTGACTTCCGCGGAGCCGACACCTACACTTGACGGCCGCGAAGCTTCCACAGTCTCGGAGTTCGCCACTCGAGGGTGCGAATCGTATGGTGCAGTTCCGATGAAAATTGGATTGGCGACAATCCAGGGCACAATTGCAGGCAGCAATGGATGGTTCGGTAGGTACACCTCGAGACGGTAGACCCCTGCGGCTACGCTTGGAATATCGAGATGGTCAGCGTCGACTCGGCGTTCAATGGCGCCATCCTTTATGAGAACTAACTGGACCGTCTGACCCGCCGTCTGAACCCTTGCATGGAGAGCGGAACCTTCAGGCGCGGTGCTGCCGCTCGTAAATTTCGAAACGCCATTCGTAGCGAAGTAATCAAAGACGAGCGGCTCGCCCGCGCCGCGAATGCAGTTAAAGAAATCACCGCTGCGAATGGCGACTTCGGGCTGCGAGGCATATTTCCGGTCGATTCCCAATCCGGCGAGAGAAAACGTCGCGGCGTAGGAAGGCACGCGAGCGGAGAACCAATTGCCGAGATGAAATCCGCCGTGCGCATCCGCTGCGACGAGGCCCCAGATCTTTCGCCGCTCGAGAATATCATCCCAGCGAGCGAAAGATTGGGCGGGAAAAGCGATGCTCCTAAGGAAATAATATTGAGAAAACGGATAGTAGAGCGCGAGGAGCAGCTTCCGAAAAACCGACAAAGCGCGAACGCAGCTGAATAGATTGGATACTTCGATGCCGCCTGGAGCCAAGTCTGATTCCCAGTAGTGCCATCCGTAAAGCGGATCTTCGGTATAGGACACAATCGGAAATGCTCCCCACAGACGCGTCTGGTCGATAGCCTGGGGAGGGGAGGAAGCGAGCGCGAAACGAGGAACCTGGCGCGCACCAAAGAAGGTGAGACGTCCTTCAGGGAGCTTCACTTCCGAGCCGCCAACGATCGTCACTCCGTCGGCACGCATCCGAAAAGCAGAGGCGGCAGGGTTAGGATTGCCATGATCGGTGAGGATCACAAGCGCGACCCTGGCCATACGGGCTTGACGCGCAATTTCCATGGGAGAATCAAGCCCATCTGACATCGTCGAATGTACGTGATAAACGGCCCAAAGATAGTTATTGGAAGTGGCGGGCGCATAGAGCGCGTATCGCACGCCAGAGACGAGGTAGGTGCAAACTAAGATGAGCGTGATTGCGCCAAGCAGCGCCTTGGAACGGGGAAGAGCGGACCCGAAAAATAATCGCCGTCGATCAGCTGGCAGAAAATGACCCCTTAGCACTGCGTCCCAGTGGCTCGCACGATTCGAGATGGCACGGTTCGCGACCAGCGCTCATCTTATAACCGTGCATTGCGATTCCGGAATACAATACTCGGCTAGTCTTCGGTTTGGAGATAAGATTCCATAATTTGAATGCGCAAACCAAGACACCAACAATAACAGGCAGGCCCGGGCAATGAGGATGAAGAGCAGAAAGCTGGAACGCCATTATGGTCAGCGCTTGATACCTAATCTACTGACAGGCATTGCGATCGTAGCGTGGTTGCTTTCAATTGGGCCGCGCACCCATGCGTCGCAGATTTCGACGGCCGGGCCTCAATGTGAGACGACGGGAACTACGGAAGTCACCATCTCGTGTAGCTATTCGCCAAGCACCGCGGCAACAGCACCGGACAGTTCGACGCCGCGCGTGATGCTGGATCGCGCTGAGATTTCATTTGCACCATCGACGGAAAGCCACATGCATATCGAACTGACGTTTACCAACGATACCGGCGCGAAGATTGCGGAACGAAGAACGGTCTATCTGGCGTTCGACGACGCGAAGGGCGAGAACCACATGCGGCGGCCTTTGCCGCACGTGGATTTCACAAAGATCGAGCCGGGGAAGCCGATGAAGTTCGAAGAGATCCTGCTGGCGCCTGCGTTCCAACCGGGCCTGTACACGATCTCACTTTGGATTCCTTCGAATGAGGACGCGCTGAAATTCAAACCCGCTCATAATTTTTTGCTCAGTAACGAGGGCGTTCCCGACACGGAATCAGGCCTTAACCGCATCGCGAAGTTCACGGCGATACCATCGCCCCGCCGAAAGTCTTCCAAATCTCCCGATTAATCCATCCGGGATGTAGCTCTGATTTGATTGATGTCTTCGGAGTTGTGATGAACTTTCAACATGCGCGAAGTTTTGAATCGGCGCAGCGATTGGAAGCCTATCCGTGCGTACCAGTCCGTTTTTGGCGCAATTCGTTAATGAACTGCGTATGCCTCTGCGCGCGCTCGCGGTAGACGGCGCCCATGAGCTGCCATTCTTCCTTCGTGCCCGAGCTAGGATTCTCGGCGGTACGTTCGCACATGAGCGCCGCTTGTTCCCACCAGCTGACGTTCTGTTCGAGAAGCTCGAAAACGACATCAGTTGAAGAGTCCATGGATTCTCCCAAGCTATCCACCGTCGATCGTTCGCTTCGGACTGTTACTGTTGATTTTGCTGTTGATGCCGCCAGATTCATGCCCGCTCCTTGTTCGCTCGAGTAACCTGCTTGTGCTGCCGCATAAGCGATTGATCGCGTTCAACCTTGCGCGAGCGCAAAGCCGGCGCTACAGCCTTGAAGGCGGCCGGCTTAGCATCCCGTCCGTTTTCCACGAGGTCCTTTTCGGGCGGCGTCTGCAGGGCAAGTATTTTCTCGACTATCGCCTTGGGAACTTGTTCGAAATATGTTTCCGCTTCTTTCATAATTGAGACTCCTTATCCGCCACCACCGTAGCAGGCCAATTCAGATATGGGGAGAATCTTTAAAAAGTCCTCGCTGAGAACAAAGCGTCGTTTTGCGCTACTGAGGGGGGCATATAGCGCGACCGATAGCCGCCTTCGCTCTTCGTCGTGATTCATACGTTACGCCAGATTAAATTCTCGTTATCGTCAGCATAGGTCTTCGTTACAAAATCTCTATTGACACGCATGGATGCGATCAGATAGGATGACGATTCGTTAGTTATACGTTAGGAGGTACGTTATGAGTGCGACTCGAACGACAGCCCACTTCAAAATCGTGGCGCAATTGGACGTCCCTCACTCGCGCAACGGAAAACACAAGAAGATCGTGTCGATCATTCTGCGGGATCTCGATCAGCTGAAGGAGGGCGCTGCCATTCGAGTGCCCCTTGCAGAGATTGGGGACTCGAAAGAGAACGTCCGCTCTGCGCTGAACCGGGCTACGCGAAAGAGCAAGCGAAATGTCGCAACCGCGACGGACGACAACTTCCTTTACATCTGGAATGTGACGAAAACTTGAGGGGAAGGGGTCGAGGCAGCGATCGTGTACAGCGGCCAAAATCGCGCGACGGCGGATCCACAGGCCTGAGCTCTCGGGCTGTTGTGACGCCATTGAAGCTTGGGTTGGAAAGCAGGAAGAAAATACAGCGAACGCTATAGTCCATTTTCTTGTGACTTAAATACCCTCCAAACGATTGAACGAACCCGCGGGTGCTGCCAACGCTAAACCGCCTAACAGATCTCCAAAATCCCATTTTTCGCTAAGGTAAGTACGCCGGTGGCCATACACGCTTGCACCGATTGTCGCATTCGATGTCCGGAATTAAGGTTTCGGACGCTGGAACTGTGTTGATTTTCTGATGCGAGTGGGTCGGCCAGGCTTTTGAAGGTCTCTTTGCTCACGGATTTCGCCGACATGCTGGAACCGGGACCCTGCTGAAGAACAGGAGGTACCACATGAATCTCCCTTGGGACATTTTGATCGCATCCGCTGATTTGGAAGGCCGAAGAGCGTTATCGAATATCCTGGCTAAACTCGGAGTGGACCCGTTGACCACGTCGACCATCCGCGAATGCAAAGAAATCGTCGCTACGGAGAGGGTGGGTCTGATTTTCTGTGACCGTCTTCTCGCTGACGGAAATTGTTGCGATTTACTTAACGCCTCGAGGACCAGCAGGACAAAAACCAGGATCGTGGTCACTTCCTCGACTGCCGATTGGGATGAGTTTCTCGAAGCGATGCGGCTGGGCGCACTCGATGTGATCGCCAGCCCTTGTCGGGCGACCGATGTGGAACGGATGATTATCCAGGCCTTGCGTTACGAGCGGACCGAGGCAAGGCTGGCACTCAATACACAAGTCGCCACTGCTTAGTCGTGGCGGGAACTCCCGGAACCTGAGAAAAACGCGTAAACGCTGATAATCCCATTCAGAATGAGTAGACGGTGAGTGATTTGAAACGACGGGAATTCATCGGCGGAGCGGCAGCGTCCTTATTAGCGCTGTCTCGGCTGAACGTAGGTCTTAAAAAAATTCGAGGTACTAACATGAGCGGCTCAATTCCATATCGCTCCCTTGGGAGCACCGGTGAAAAAGTGTCTTGTATCGGTCTCGGCGGGTACCATCTAGGCCAATCGCATCTGCAAGAAGCAGATGCAATCAACCTGTTCCACGCCGCCGTCGATCGGGGCATCAATTTCTCCGATAATTCGTGGGACTACAACCAAGGCGAGAGCGAGCGCCGCGTCGGCAAAGCGCTGAAAGGCTATCGCGACCGCGTTTTTGTGATGACGAAGTTCGACGGGCGTACGAAAGGCTCGGCCCTCAAACAGCTGGATGAATTCATTGCAGCGGCTGCAGGTGGATCACGTTGACCTATGGCAATTTCACGAGAATATTCGTTTGGAAGACCCCGATCGCTTTTTTGCAAATGGGGGAGCTGCCGAAGCCATGCTGGAAGCGAAGAAGGCCGGCAAAATCCGCTACATGGGATTTACCGGCCATAAAGACCCGATTGTTCACCTCCGCATGCTGGAGTTGGCCGACAAGCACAACTTTCGATTTGACACAGTGCAGATGCCCCTCAACGTCATGGACGCGCATTTCCGCAGCTTTGAGAAAAATGTCGTGCCCGTCCTGGTTTCTAAACAGATCGCTGTGCTAGGAATGAAATCGATGGGGGACTCGCATATCCTGGCGAGCAAGACGGTCACCCCGCTTGAATGCCTCCAATACGCTTTGAGCCTTCCTACCTCCGTCGTGATCACGGGCATCGACAGCATGCAGATTCTCGATCAAGCCTTCAAAGCTGCCAACTCCTACGACAAACTCGCGAAATCCGATATCGCCGCAATTCTGAGTAAGACCACGCCTGTTGCCATGGATGGAGAATACGAACCCTTCAAAACGTCTCCGATATTTGACTCTACCGCGGCGCATCCCGAGTGGCTCGGCTACAACCCTCAGGCTTGAGTTAGTTGCCCCGCCGGAGCGACAAGAGAGGGTTGCCATAGAATCCTCTTTGTTTCTTTCCTCGGTTTTGGTTCTTGGAGGCGGGGTAAACGACACGTCATACTGCTGGATAGTTAGCATGCCGCAACTGGTACCACGTAAATCTTTCCTTTTGCGATAAATATGGCCATGCTATCCGTTCGCTGCGAATCCACAACATGCTTATTTTTAAAGAGTTGCAGCGGTTTTGGCATGGAAATGGACGTGCACTGCAATTCGCGGACAAAAAGTAAGGTAGCGACGATAGGAGTTCCAGTCGGATGGACGCCAAGCCCAGCGAAGAAGCCCAGCAATCACTCTCGAAGTGGCAAGAACGAATTCAGGCACTGCATAACATTCCTCCTCTATTCCGTATGGTATGGGAATCGGCGCCGAAGCCTGTGGGTGCCAATGTTACGTGCCGGATCCTAGCGGGGCTCGTCCCCCTCGCGATGTTGCGCGTCACCCAAGCGATCATCGCTGCGCTGTACGGTTTGCAATCCCACGGCACGGCGTTGCCCGGCTATTTCTGGTGGTTGATTGCGCTGGAATTTGGTTTGGCGGGCCTGGCGACAGTTTTGGCCCGCCTCATCGACTTTTGTGACAGCGTGATCGCCGATAAATTTACGCGACATATCGGCACTCGAATCATGGAGCACGCCTCGAGCCTGGATCTCACTCGCTTCGAAGACCCCGTTTTTTGCGACAAGATGGAACGCGCACGGCTGCAGGCCAACGACCGTGTGCTGACGATTCAGATGGCTGGCCGCCTGATTCAAGAGGTGATGACCACCGCCAGCCTTGCGGCCGGCATCCTTTTCTATTCGCCGTGGCTGCTGCTTGTCCTTTTTGTCTGCGTCGTACCCGCCTTTCTTGGCCAGACCCACTTCGCGTTCCTGGGCTACTCGCTGACTTATGAACAGAGCACGAAGCGGCGAAAGATGGAGTACTTGCGCTTGCTGGGCGGTAGCAAGGAAAGCGCCAAGGAACTGAAGCTTTTCCGCATTGGCCCTTTCCTGGTTGAGCGATACAAGAGGATTTCCGACGAGCTTCACAGCCAAAACGTCGATTTGGCCAAGCGGAAACTTCTTTTTGGCTCGATTTTGACCTCGCTCGGCACGCTCGGTTACTACGGAACGTACGCCTATGTGGTGTACGGAGCTGTAATCGGAACGCTTAGTCTCGCGAAGATGATCTTTCTGGCGGGCGCAATTGCTGGCGCCAGCACGAATATTCAGGCCCTCTTCTCCACGTTCTCCGGCATTGCGGATCAGGCTTTGTTCATGACCGATCTGCTGGAATTCTTTCAGGTCAAGCCCAGAATTGCTGCGAAGTCTGGAGCCATCACGGCACCACGGCCGATTCGGCGGGGAATCGAATTTCGAAATGTTGCGTTCGCGTACCCGGGAAATCCCAAGCCTGTTTTGCGGGGCATCAACCTAAAGATCGAACCGCACGAGCGGATTGCTCTCGTCGGAGAAAATGGGCAGGGAAAAACGACGATCGCCAAGCTTCTCACGCGCCTCTACGATCCCACCGAAGGAGAAATTCTCCTCGACGGCGTCGATCTTCGCGATTACGATCTCGACTCCCTGTGGAATGAGATTGGCGTTATCTTCCAGGATTTCATGCGCTACGACATGACGGCCGCCGAAAACATCGGCATGGGGCGCATCGAAGCTGCCAACAATATTTTCCAGATTCGCGCGGCTGCTATGAAGAGTTATGCGGAGAATTTGATCCGAAAACTTCCGAAAGGCTACGACCAGCTCCTGGGATGCCGCTTCGAAGGCGGCATGGAACTCTCCGGCGGTGAATGGCAAAAAATAGCGATCGCTCGCGCGCATTTGCGCGATGCGCAGGTGTTGATCTTGGACGAGCCGACGGCCTCGCTCGATGCGCGCTCAGAGAGCGAAGTGTTTCAACACTTCACCGAGCTGGCACACGGAAAAATGACGTTCTTGATCTCCCACCGATTCTCCACGGTTCGTATGGCCGATCGCATTCTCGTTCTGGAAAACGGTAGGATTGCCGAGCAAGGCCCGCACGACCGGCTCGTGAAGAGCGGCGGGCGGTACGCAGAGATGTTTGAACTCCAAGCTGCTGGCTATCGCTAAAGGCGGATCCGAATTTAAAATGGCAACTACATATCATTCTCCGTCCGATGTCCGGCTGATCCTGCCGGTGCCAACCACGCCACCTGCCGCTCCGCAAAGCGACGAGGCGATTCGTCTCGAATCAACCGCCGTTGAGCCAATCTCTCGTGAAAAACGACGCGTCAAGGCTGACGTGTCACTCTGGAAGCTCGTAGACCTCCGCGATTCTCGAGACGCGTTGGAAGCGAAGAGAAAGGCGGTCGCCGCGCGTATTGATATGGCGGCCGGCATGCTGAAGCAAATCACCTCAACCGGCGTATGTCTTACCGGAGATGCCAGAGTATTGTCCAGTGCGCTTTCCGATATACAGCTGGCGCTGCTCGAATCCAAAGCCGCAATTCAGGTAGCACCAAAGCTGCCTCATGTCGAATCCACTGGCGCAAATCCACGCGTTCCGCGTTCGATTGCGCTTGCAGCGAGCTACTTGCAATCCGCTCAATATGTTTTTGATGAGAACAGCTTCGCGGAATCTGTAATTCAAATTCAAGAAACTGTTCCCTTGGAGATGTTCGAGGTATGGAATCTAAAAGCATTTCTGGAACTCGTAATTCTTGAACAGATCTCATATGCTCTACCAAGCATTTCTCTGGATGAACAGCTTGATTCAGACGGTTCGAGCGAGTCGCCAGAGACCGTTTCGCCGTTCTCCTCACTTGTGGATTCCCTCCAAAGGATCTCTGAGCTGAATTGGAAGCTGTTCTTTGAAACGATTTCAAAGACAGAGCAGATCCTTCGCTCCGATCCGCAGGGCGCCTATGAACGGATGGACTTTGAAACTCGGGAAGCGTACCGGGGCGTCGTAACGGATCTCGCCGAACGCTCTGGTTGGTCAGAACCGGAAGTCGCGCGGAAAGCGACAGCTCTGGCACGCGCGGCCCTGAACGTGGGTTCTGGCAACCCAGGCTCAAGCGAACGAAAAACTCACGTCGGCTACTACCTGGTGGATAAGGGCCACGCAGAATTGAAAACGCTCATTAGCTACGGGCCATCGCTAATTCAGCGTATCCGCGGAGCGGTGCTCAGGTGGCCTGATTACTTCTATTTCATCGGAATCGAAGTGATTACTCTGAGCGCTCTCGTGCTTCTGATGATTTTTTCACATGCGAGCATTCCCGGCCTTCTGGCCATGGTGCTGTTTCTTGTGCCGGCGGTGGAATGCGCTGTGGCAACGATGAATTTGCTGGCGGCAGCGCTATTTCGACCGAAACACCTCCCGCGACTCGATTTCTCGAAGGGCATCCCCAAGGACTGCGCCACGGTGGTCGTGGTTCCAACCCTACTTTCGAGCGAGGAACAAGTGCGACACGCGGTGCGCGCCCTCGAGATTCGGTTTTTGGCCAATCGTGACGCCAACCTTAATTTCGCGCTGCTCACAGACTCGCTCGACTCGACGCAGCAGTTTGACGACAAGGACGACGCGCTCGTGAATTTGTGTTCAAGTCTCGTTGAACGGCTCAACCAGACCTATGGACGCGAAGAGAAGGGTACCTTTTCGCATCTTCACCGCCATCGGACGTACAACTCTTCGGAAGGGCTTTGGATGGGTTGGGAACGAAAGCGCGGCAAGCTGCTTGAGTTCAATCGCTTTTTGCTGAGTCAAGAGGATGCATTTCCCATAAAGGCCGGAAATTTGTCCGCGCTCGCAAATATCCGCTACGTCATTACGCTCGACCTCGATACTCAATTGCCGCGGGATGCTGCGCGTCGTCTGGTCGGAACGCTGGCGCACCCTCTGAATCAAGCCGTAATCGACGCAGCCACCAACATCGTCATCGAAGGCTACGGAATCTTGCAGCCCCGCGTAGACATCAGTGTGCGCTCGGCAAGGCGCTCGCGTTTCGCTTCGCTCCTTTCGGGCGACACGGGCTTCGACATTTACACGCGCGCGGTCTCCGATGTGTATCAGGACCTCTTCGGTGCCGGAATTTTCACCGGCAAAGGAATTTACGAAGTCCGGACCTTTCAAAAAGTCCTCGAACACCGCTTTCCAAACAATGCCATCCTGAGCCACGATCTGATCGAAGGCGAATACGCGCGCACAGGTTTAGTTACTGACATCGAAGTCGTCGACGACTACCCGTCCCACCTCAGTGCTTTTACTCGCAGAAAGCATCGCTGGATGCGCGGCGATTGGCAGATTATTTTTGCCTTGCTGCCGTTTGTCCGAAACTACTTCGGCGAAATTGTGCCCAACCCCCTCAGCCACGTGTCTCGATGGAAGATCGTCGACAATCTTCGCCGCAGTCTTACGGACTTTGCCATTTTTCTTCTTCTCCTTTTTGGTTGGTTTTCTCCGTTGCCCACGAGCGTTTATTGGACGCTGGCGGCGCTTGCAGTGCTCGTGTTTCCGACTTATTTCCAGTTCGTGTTTTCGATTCTGACGGCTGGAAAAATGCTGTTTACCAGGACGTTTTGGATCAATCTCTGTTCAGATTTTGTCGGCGCGCACACCACCATCTTGTTCAGGCTCGCTTTTCTCTGCCATCAAAGCCTCGTCGCCGTGGATGCCGTTGTTCGAACCCTCATCCGCATGAAACTTACCCGCAGAAAGCTACTCGAATGGGAAACGGCTAGTGAGGCGGAACAGGACGAAAGCGACGGGAAGCATCTCGTCGATGTGTATCTGAAGTGGACACTGCCGCTCTCGCTAACGACCGGTGTCATGATCGCGTTCGCACAACCGTCGTCGCTTCCAATCGCGTTGCCATTCTTGTTGCTGTGGGGATCATCCAATTTCATTTGCAAATGGTTGAATAAACCGCAGAGCGCAGGCGAAGTGTCAATTAGCGATGAGAATAGTGCGCTCATCCGGAATGTAGCGTTGCGCACCTGGCGGTTCTTCCGCGAGTTCAGCAATCAGCAAGAGAATTGGCTGATTCCGGATATCGTCCGTGAGAATCCTCCGCTCGTTGCTCACCACGTCTCCCCAACGAACCTGGGCCTGCTTCTAAATTCCCGGCTTGCGGCGCACGATCTTGGATTTGCGTCGCTGAAAGAGTTTATCCGCGATACGGAAAGAACTTTGTCGGCCGCCGAGCGGATGCCGAAATTCCGTGGCCACCTCTACAATTGGTATTCCACACGCACGCTCAAACCTGTCGAACCGCTTTTCATTTCGACCGTGGACAATGGCAACCTGCTTTGCTGCCTCTGGACGCTCAAACAGGGCTGTCTCGATGCGCTCAAGCAGCCTCTATTTCGCCCCGTTCTCTGGCAGGGAATCCTCGATCATGTTGATCTTCTAATCGAGGTTCTTACAACTGACAAGGCCAACCCGGAAATTCTCACGGCCACTCGCGAACTACGGCGGCAGATCGTGGCGCTTGTCGGGCCTGGCCAGATGCGGTTCGATTGTCTTTCCGCCCTCGAAGTCGACGTGGCGGTTTTTCTCCAGGCCCTGTCGAAATGCCAAGCGTCGGACGAAGTTACGTCGTGGGGCCGCGAACTCACATCGCGAATTTTGAATCTAACGGAGATGGTCTGGGATTTCGCGCCCTGGTTGCACGGAAAGCTGAAAAACGCTCATCCTTCCGATCCAAGCGATGAGCAAACAATTGCAGAATTGAGTTTGGATTCGGCGCCGGCGGCATATCGCCGCATTGCTGGAAAATTAGGTAAGTCTGCGTCCGCCACGAGCGCCTCGAACAGCGCGGAGCCGGCAGCGCAGCTGCTTCGTGAAGCCCTGGAAAATTCCGCTCGCGTTTGCGACGAAACAACCAGGCGTCTCACTGCGCTCGCTGCGAGCATTCAGTCGATGGTCGACGAGATGCATTTCGGGTTTCTGTATAACGCGAAGACAAAAATGCTCTCAATCGGCTATGACGCTGGTCAAGGCCGCCTCAGCAAATGCCACTACGATCTGCTCCCCTCGGAAGCGCGCGGGGCAGTTTTTGGCGCGATTGCAAAGAGCGACATCCCGCAGGAAAGCTGGTTTGAACTGCGGCGGCTGTATGCCAAGTTTGAGCATGAACCGGTGCTTCGCTCGTGGACGGGTACTGCATTTGAATACTTGATGCCCAACCTCTGGTTCAAAATCTATCCGGACACAGTGCTCGACTACGGTGCAAGGGCGGCCATCCGCGCGCAGCAGAAATTCGCTCGCAAGAACCATATTCCCTGGGGAATTTCTGAATGCTCGTGCAATGAAGACCTTCCTGACGGCCACTATCGCTACCACGCGTTTGGTGTGCCAGGCTTGGCGCTCAATCATGATGGCTCTCCAGATGAACTCGTCGTTTCGCCATACTCCACGTTTCTAGGAATGCTCGTCGATCCGGCTCGTGCGCTCAAGAATGTTCGGAGAATGAAACGCCTGGGATGGCTCTCGCCGTTTGGTTTTTACGAGGCTGCTGATTTCACTCCTTCGCGAGTAAGTGACGGTAAGCGCCACGAAATCGTCTTCAACTGGATGGCGCATCATCAGGGTATGATTCTTGTTGCCGCAGCCAACGTACTCTGCGACTCGTCGATACAGCGGCGCTTCCATGCCGAACCGTGTGTCGCTGCGACCGAGAGGATTCTGCAGGAGAAACGGCCGCGCGTGATCACGATCGAGAAGGACGCCGACGCAATCCGCGAGCGGGCTCCGGTGCCGCGCAGCCTGGTCGGCGAAGCGATGCAGCACCCGGAATTCCGCGATCTCGTCCCTGGACTTCCGTGAACGTACGGAGTTCGCGGTGGCGGTGCCAAGCGTGTGCTTTCTGCCTGGCTCTTCTGTTCGCGCTCACTCCCGTTGTTGGTCTCCAAGCGCAAGCTAACTCGCAGTCCCTTCAGCAAGTCACATCTCAACCGTCTGCACTCGAAGAAACGATCGTCGTAGACCCATCAGCCCCGGCGCATCCCTTCCCGCACTATTGGGAGCAAATGTTCGGTTCCGGACGAGCGATTCTAAGCCTGCGCGAATCCTACCTCCGCGATTTGCGAGACGTGAAAAGCGCCACCGATTTCAAATACGTCCGTTTTCACGCAATCCTGCACGACGAAGTCGGCGTATATGGAGAAGACTCGAGCGGCGCCCCCGTCTACAACTTCTCTTACGTGGATCAGATTTATGACGGCTTGCTGCAGAATGGTGTTCGCCCATTTGTAGAACTAAGCTTCATGCCGCGAAAGCTTGCCGCTCAGCCAACTCAGCATCCGTTCTGGTATGCGCCGATTGTGTCGCCGCCGGCAAGTTATGAAAGGTGGGGCGATCTCATTTCTCATTTTGCGCAGCATCTTATCGAGCGCTACGGAATCGACGAAGTCTCGCAATGGTATTTTGAAGTTTGGAACGAGCCGAACCTCGACTTCTGGGCCGGCGATCCAAAAGAACAAACCTACGATCATCTTTACGACGTGACGGCTCGATCTTTAAAAGCTGTGAATTCCCGCCTCCGCGTGGGTGGCCCTGCCACGGCCCAAGCGGCTTGGGTCGATCGCTTCATCCGCTACTGCGTCGAAAACCATGTGCCAGTGGACTTCGTTTCAACTCATGTTTATGGAAACGACTCGGCGAAGGATGTCTTCGGCACCGACGAAACGATTCCCCGCACGCAGATGGTCTGTCGCGCTGTGCGAAAGGTGCGCGATCAGATAAAGGCGTCGTCGCTCCCGTCGCTTCCGCTGATTTGGAGTGAATACAATGCGAGCTACAAGACCGAACCGGACGTCACCGATTCGGTTTTCATGGGCCCTTGGCTTGCCGACACGATCCGCCAGTGCGATGGGCTCGTCGACATCCTGTCATATTGGACGTTCTCGGATGTTTTCGAAGAACAGGGCGTGGTCAAAAAACCTTTTTACGGAGGCTACGGCCTGATCGCAGAGGATGGTCTTCCAAAACCATCGTTCAATGCGTTTAAGCTGCTACATCGCTTGGGTGTTCAGCGGCTGGCAAACGATTCGCAGTCGGCGCTGGTTACGCAGCGAAGCGATGGCACTGTCGTTATGGCAGTTTGGAATCTGTTTTTACCCGAAGAAACGGGCACAGACAAGACCGTTACGATAAAATTCACGGGCTCCCATTCGGAGGTCCGGCGTAGCGCCGTGGTGTATCGCCTCGATTCCGCGCACGGCTCGTTGCTGCCCGCTTACGACGCGATGGGCAGACCCATCTATCCGACTCAGAAGCAAATCACCGAACTTCGGCACGCGGCGGAACTTCCCAAGCCCGAAACCAAAGTGTTGCAGGGCGGTGAACTTAAACTCACCCTTCCTGCACAGGCGCTCGCTCTGATCGAATTTCAATAGAGGCGGCGCTATTGAGTTTTCGCGGCCTGCTCGGGCTGATGGCTCTTAAATCCGGCGCGCTCCATTCCTCGCTGCGCCTCCGGATTCTTCATAAACGTCTTCCAAACGTATCCGCTGCGCGCGTTTTCCGCCATCAGCATCGTGATTCCCGTGTCGATGCCCACGACGTCTGTGTCGTACCAATTCGTCAACGGGTTAAACGCATCCACGAATCCATAGCGAGTCCAGGCGCGCTGGCCGTAGCGGTTCTTGATCGTCTGGAGCACCCGAATGGTCGCTTGTGGAAGAAAAGGCAGCGAGCCTCCAGTCGCACACGGAACCACGGTCCCGTCGATCGGACCCGTGGCTGGCGGCCCTCCCCAAATCACATATCCTCTCGCCGAGTCCGAAGCTGTGATTCCCCATAGATCGTCGCTGTAATCTGGAAATTGCGGAGCCAGGTCGAGGCAGAAACGGCGATGCACATCCGTGGCCGTGATCGAGTTCTGATAGTAGTCGGTGTACTGGTCGCGCTTATTTCGAAAATCAAACCATGCCTGTGAATACTGGTGGACGAACAATGGCGCGAACGACCCGATATAACGGATCCCGTCGTATTCAAAAGTGATTCGTTTCCAGGCTGTCCATGTTTCCGCGGGCAGGGGATAAACCGAAGATCCCAGTCCCAGCAGATACATCATCATCATCTCGCTGTAATTGTCCCAGCGATATTGAAGGAAGCCGTTTTCCGGCGTCCATCCGTGCGGCAGAATCCGTGTATCTTCTGAAAGCCAGGTCCAGTCCACTCGGTTGAAGATTTCGGCCGCCAACTGGCTAATCTCGGAGTGTTGAAAGTGCGCGCGGCACGTGAGAATCCCGCACAGCAATATGCTCGTATCAACCGACGAAACCTCGGAATCCCACAGCCGTTCGCCGCTGTTCACATTGGCCCAGTGGTAGAAAAACCCGCGGTGACTCGGCAGCTTCTTCCAGAGAAAACGCATCGTGGTCAGTGCCCGGTTCCGCGCTTCGTTATGCGATACGTAGCCGCGCTGATCGCCAATGCACAGGGCTGTCAGTCCGAATCCTGTTGACGCAATACTTCCCAGGTCGCTTTTGTCTGGATTTATCGCATTACAACGGTCGCGGACGATGCCTGTTTCCGGATTCGCCTGTTCCCAGAAGAAGTGAAAGTTCGCATTCTCTACTTCCTCCAGCAGCGCCTCATCGACCTGAAAGAACGGCGAACTATTTGGAGGCGTACCTTGTTGAGCGTCTTGTTTGCCTTTCTTTCGCGTGTCTCCCAGGATTGCCGAGCCTGCCCAAGGCAGAAGAGAGCCGGCGTACGCCGCCTGCCTCAGCAGCTCTCGACGCGTGAATCGCCTCCATCTTGGCCGGCCAAAACTCATCAACAAATTATAGAGGCTCTTTCGACACCGGTGAAGCTGCTCGTACTTATCAAACATCAGCCACACCGTCTCAAGACCCGTTTTGCTAAACTCGCAGGGAGATGAAATTCGCCTGCAATCACGGGAAAGCTAGGATCTGGCTCATTTCCCTCGCAGCCTTCGTCGCAACCCTTGCAGTAGTTGCCGCCGTTGTCGCGTGGCATTACATCAACAAGCCCATTTCGCTTCGAGGCGCTGTCATCCAGCAAAACGACGATCCCAAGAAACAATCGCCGATTATGGATGTGCAGATTGATGCGGGCGATCAGATGGCGGGTGGTCCGGTTAAGTCGGACTTCTCGGGCTATTTCAAGGTCACCCTGCGTCCCGGTGTAAAGAAAGGGCAGCCGCTCACAATCCATTTTCGCAACCCGGATTTCCAACCGGTCGATTGGAAAGGACAGGTCAGTGACAAGGTCTACGTGATCCGGATGGTTCCACTTCATCACGACGACACCGACGAAAAGCCCGACCGGCCCCAGGTCCTCGTATCCAATATCTTCGTGCGCTACTCAATCGAGACCACCGCAGCAGTGAATATCGGAACCGGAGTAACCACTTTTCAGGTCATAAATGTCGCCAACGTTCCTTGCGACCGCACCACTCCCTGTTCGCCCGACAATAAGTGGAAAGCGGCCATTGGCGGCGCTTCGCTGGACGCGGGCCAGGGCAACGTATTCGAGAACGCGCGCGTTTCTTGCATTGCCGGGCCATGTCCTTTCACCAAGATCGACTCCGATAATTTTTCTCACGGTGGACGCGTCATCTCCGTAATGGTTCGGGGCTGGGCCGACACAACCACTTTTCTTTTTCAAGCCGAAGTTTTTCGCCAGCAAATCAACGATATCGTTCGCGAATCCTATCCCGTGATTTTTGGGCGAGCCCTGAATTTCACCCTGCCGGCGGCTGCCCAAGGGCCATCTCTCGAAGCCGAGATCGCCGGAACAAACATAATTTTCCCGTTAGGTCCGTCGCCCACTCTGAGTTGGGCGAATTGCAACGTAAAAGTTGGAAGAGATCAATCCAAAAGCTATCGCTGCGAACTCAAGCCGGGCTACCGATTCAGGTAATGCACGTCTTAGACTTTGGCAACCATCGCGCCCGGCGGATGCTGGCGCGTGACCGGAAACTCGTCGTATCAAAATCACACGCCAAATATTGCGATTACCTTTCCGTGACGCCCTATCCCGTTTATCCTAGGGAGGGGTAGGGTGGAGCACTCGTGAGCAAGAGGTTCTGGCGCGTCTGCCCTCTGTTGCTGCTGGTTGCTATCTTTGTTGTCGCTATTCCCTCAGGCAGCGCGGTAGAAAATCGGCCCCGAGCGGATTCTTCACTGCCAGCCACGGAGGGCTTCCAATCTTTGGCCGATCTTCTGCGCTACATTTCCACCGATTGGAATCGTTTGACGCGTTCTCTAGCTTCCTGCGATACCTATCGGGACAGCAAGGTCGAGGGACCGCAAATCCTGTATCTTCCCGCCGGTGCGGCGATTCCCAACACCCTGAATGAAATACGAACGAAGTGTTCTGTTGAAATCGAGCATTTGCCGGCGCATCCTCTTGATCCCCACGGAGCTCCCGCATTTCGGAAGCACGGCCTTCTTTACCTTGAGCATCCATACGTTGTGCCGGGCGGCCAATTCAACGAGATGTACGGCTGGGACAGCTATTTCATCATTCGGGGCTTGCTTCGCGACAATCGCGCCGAGTTAGCCAAAGGCATGGTCGAAAATTTTTTCTACGAGATTGACCATTACGGCGGCTTGCTCAATGCGAATCGAACCTATTATCTCGGCCGCTCGCAGCCTCCATTTCTCACGTCCATGATCCTCGCTGTTTACCAGGCAGATCAGGCCGCCGGGAAAGCGAATCTCACATGGCTTCGTCGAGCTTATCAGTACGCCGTCACCGACTATTCCCAATGGACGCACCCGCCGCATCTTGCCGGTGACACTGGGCTATCCCACTACTACGACGAAGGCGAAGGTCCCGTGCCCGAAATCATGGGTGACCCCAGCGATTATTACCACGGCGTCGCGGAATATTTCTTGATCCACGAAGGCGAATCGAGTCCGCATCTCATCCGTATTGACGAAAAGCATCCGCCCGCTTCGATTCTGGGCCCGATCTTTCCAGTACGCGGTTGCTATTCTGACAAAGCGCAGAGTCGTGAGTACGATTGCAGACCGGGTGATCGCGTTGGACTTGCGCCCGATTATTACAAGGGCGACCGTAGCATGCGCGAATCCGGCTTCGACGTTACGTTTCGCTTCGGCCCTTACGGCGTCGAAACGCATCACTACGCGCCTGTGTGCCTGAACAGCTTGCTCTACAAAACCGAAACAGATTTAGCGGAGATGAGCCGCCTTCTCGGCCAGCCGAATGACGCAGCACAGTGGGAAGAGAAAGCTCGGCAGCGTCGAGAAAGGATCGACAAATATCTGTGGAGTGAACGTCGCGGCGAATTTTTCGACTACAACTTCGTGACCCACGAGCAGTCTTCTTACGAGTATGCGACCACCTTCTACCCTTTGTGGGCCGGACTCGCTTCGAAGGAACACGCGCAGGCTGTCGCTGCGAATCTTCCCCGGTTCGAACAGCCCGGCGGACTTGCCATGAGCCGTTATGAAAGCCAGGCCCAATGGGATTATCCTTATGGCTGGGCCCCCGTCCACCTCCTTGCCCTGGAAGGCCTGCGCCGCTATGGACACAACGCCGATGCCGACCGCATCACGCTTAAATTCCTGACGATGATCCTGGAAAATTTTCGACGCGACCATACCATCCGAGAAAAATATAATGTCGTGACGCGATCCTCGGAAACGCGCATCGGCGTGGGATACGCGCAGAATGTAGACGGATTTGGTTGGACGAACGGCGTTTTTCTCGAGCTGTGGCATGAATCGCCTCCGGGAGTGATCGCCCAGATCCAGAAGGATTAGATCCGGAAGGATTAGCAAAGTTCGCTGGTTAGGAGGATAGTCGTGCTCGACCACTGCGACGCTTCGCAACAGCGGAACACAACGCTATGACGTCATCCATCGCTCCCCACAGCACCGCTCCTGCTGGTTCAGGCAGTCGCACGTTTGTCTACCTCGCGGCCGTCTTCGCTGGCCTCGGTGGCTTGCTCTTCGGATACGACACCGGAGTCATTTCCGGAGCCGAGCTATTCTTCAAGAATAACTTTACGCTGTCTACTTTTGAGCTCGAAGTTATCGTCAGTGGTGTGCTCGCAGGGGCTGCTGTAGGAGCGCTGGCCGGAGGACGCCTCGCGGATCTTTTTGGCCGGCGCCTTCTGCTGATCGTCACCGCCATTATTTTTGCGGCCGGTGCCGTAGTCTGCGCGGCAGCCACGTCGCCGGCCATGTTGATCGTCGGGCGCATTATCGTTGGCCTCGGCATCGGATTATCCTCGGGAACAGTGCCCGTCTATATCTCTGAAGTTTCTCCCGCCGATGCTCGCGGCTGGACTGTCTCGCTCTTTCAGCTCGCGATCACGATTGGAATCCTGCTGGCCTATATTGTCGATTACGCGTTTGCGAAGTCGGAAGCTTGGCGCTGGATGTTCGGTCTCGCCGTAATTCCCGCGGCGATCTTCGCGATTGGAATGTACTTCTTGCCGGAATCTCCGCGCTGGCTCGTGCGTCACGGCGAGCCCGCTCGCGCCCGCGCGATATTGGCTCGCATCCGCGGCACGTCCGATGTCGATGCCGAACTCAAAGAAATCGAGCAAAGCTTTGCTCAATCCCAGGAGCACGGCAATTGGCACGATCTTCTCAGCCCAACCCTCCGCCCGGCGCTGATCGTGGGTATCGGCCTGGCGATCTTCCAGCAGATCACCGGAATTAACACCGTCATTTATTACGCGCCGCTGATCATTCAGTCAGCCGGAGTTTCATCCGCATCCGGTGCGATTCTGGCGACGGCCGGCATCGGCGTCGTCAACGTTCTGATGACCATCGTCTCGATGTGGCTCATCGATCGCATCGGCCGCCGGCCGCTGCTTCTCACCGGCATTGCGGGAATGATCGTGACGTTGGGCGCGCTCGGCTGGGCCTTCCATTCGACCGCTCGCTCCGAAGCACTTTCCTGGCTTGCCGTGATTAGCATGATGCTATACGTCGCATCATTTGCCATTAGCCTCGGGCCGATCTTCTGGCTTTTGATTGCTGAGATTTATCCGCTGCACGTACGAAGCTCCTCGGAAGGACTTGCTGCCACCTTCAACTGGGGTTCGAACCTTCTGGTCAGCCTTACGTTCCTTACACTTTTGCAAGGAATCGGGGCTCCGAAAACTTTTTGGCTCTATGGGCTCTGCGCAATCGGCGCCTGGTTCTTTTCCTACCGCCTTGTGCCGGAGACAAAAGGTCGCACCCTCGAGCAGATCGAACAGTTTTGGCGCAAGTAAAGTCGAACTCGCCAGCCTGCCTAATCTAATCTACTGTACCGCGATTAGAAATCATCGTAAGTCATTCAGTATCAAAAAAATAGCGGATTTTAATCGGCGGTAAAATGGGAGACTAACGTTTTCTCAGGAGGGCGGTCGAGCGAAGGAAATCTCCGCGATTCCCACCTTGTTGGTTAGAACTCCGTCGTCAAGCGAAGCGCAAAGCTGCGCGAAGGGCCGATGGCGTTGCCCGAAAACAGGCCGCCGAAATCAATCACGTTCAGCACGTTCGTCAGGTTCTGGCCGTCGGCCTGAATCCGCATATTCACGCGCTCTGACTTGTAGATGTCCGCGCCTGCCGAGGCGCTCACGAGAAAAGACGGATAGATTCGGCCGCGATTGAAGTTGATGCGGTCCAGAACTTGTTGTCCGTACTGCTCGAGAACTGTTTCGGGATTACCGTCGAACTCAAAAGGAAGGCCGGAGTCATACTGAATTCCGGCCGCGAGCCAGAAGCGCGGTTTCACCTGGTAACGGACCCGCCCGCGAACAGTATTTCGTTGATCCTGCGAATCGGGAAAATGTCCGCTGAGTTTCATGGCCGCAGTCAAAGCGTTAGGGCCCAAAAAGAGACCGCCCGTCACTGGGAACCACACATTGCCCAAGGTGTAGGAATAGCTCAGGAATCCCGAAAAGCCTCGCCAGTCAGGAACCGAAAGCCGCGCCTCCGCTCCGTAGATGATGGACTTGCGAAAGGAAATCGGAAAACTGATGGTCGTGTTCTGGATTTGATCGTCGTCGGCAAAGTTGTTTACGAGCCGCCGAAAATAGTTGGCGTCCAGTCTGATTCTTCCAACGAAAGATTTCGTTAGCCCTGCTTCGTAATAATTTCCTTGCGACGGCTCGACCGGCAAGCGCAGGAAATTTCCCGGATCGATCGATTCGACCGCCATGGAACTGGAAAGCAGCAGATTTTCAAACGAAGGCGTTTGGAATACGCGGTCGTAGGAAAAATGTACCACGAGATCGGCGGAGGGGAAGTAGCGCGATATCGAAAAGCGCGGACCGACCGCTTGCCGGTTCAACAGAACCTGGTAGTGATCCCAGCGAAGCCCGGCGCTAATCGTCCAATTTCCGAGGCGTATGAGGTCCTGCACGAATGCGGACTGCTCGAGGTCCGGCCGCCTGCCCGCATTCGGCTGGGCCGACGCGGGAAACATGAACGTAAGCGGCGTTTCTGGCTGGAATTGCGTCGGATCGGTGATGATATAGCGGAAATTTTCGTGGAGAAACGTGTTGTCCGACTCGACGCCAAATTTCCATTCATGCCGGCCATGATCCACCGTAACCGCGCCCTTCAAATATCCTTCGCGAAACGAATTGTGCTGGAAAACTTCAATCGGAGTCGAGTTCGCGTTGGAGTTGAAATCATTGGAGTTGTCGCGAACCATCCCGCGCACATCAGCCACGACGCGCGACGAAAAAATGTACTGGTAAGACGCGATGCCCATCGTCTCGACGTTGTCCGCCGTCTGCCGCTGGCACGCTGCTTCCTGCACCATTTCATTCGGAATGTCATAGCGCGCAATTTCATGGCGAACAATGAAGCTCAGGCGGTCCCTCGGCGTGAAATTCCGCTCGTAACGCGTCGAAAAATCGCCGAGCGTGCCGGTATTTGAAAAATTCTGCGGAACCACAGGGTTCAGATAATGGTCCGTCATGCTGCCGCTGGCGCTGGCGCCGAACGCATTCTTGCCCCACACGTACTGCGCCTGCCCGAAGGCTCCCGCGGAATCGAAACTGCCGCCGGAAAGCACGAGCTGGCCGTGGAACCCGGGCTCCGGATCTTGCGACGTATTGACTTCGATCACGCCTCCCATTTTTCGGCCATACTCGGCGGGAATTCCAGCTGTATAGATACTCATCGATTGCACGTCATCCGCCTCAATTTCGGGGCCGAAGCTCGGCGAGCGATTGTCGGTGAGCGGGATGCCATCCACGACGAACTGCGTCTGATACTCCGAACCGCGCGGATGTAGGACGGCATTGCCTTCGTACAGCCAGCCGGGCTGCGTATTCACCAGATCTTGCAACGAGCGTCCTGGCACGGAGCTGACGCGGTTTTGGATCAGGTCCGTTCCAAGCTCGCTTACGGAGCGGGGTTGATCGGGATCGATCAAGGTGTTCGCTGCGGTCACATCAATCGACTGATTCACCGCCGGTAATTTGAGTTGAATTGCGAGGGCAGTGGGAATCGACGAGCGAATTTCCACTGCTTCGGATACCGGCGCGAAGCCGGGGTAATCGATGTCCAGCCGATAAATGCCATAGGGCAATCGCAACAGGCGCAAGCTTCCCTGATCGTTGGTCGTCTGGGTAGTTCGATATTGATTCGCCTTGCTGACGATTTGAACCGTGGTTTTCACGCCCAGACCGGAAGGATCGGTCACCTTCAGGTGCAATTCGCCATAGTTGCTCTGGCCGAAGGCGGAAATCGCGAGCATCAGTATCAAGAAAGCCGGAAAGGTACGTTTCATCCTGGCCCGCGAAGGCGGGCGCCGATTTCCTGCGGGGAGAAGGCAAAACATACTCTAAAACGGTACACCAAAAGCAGATCAAATTCCTTCGAACGAAGCTCGAAGATTCCTGCAGATACTGTCTTAATTCTTGTCCGGCTGCGGCGCAGCTATTGGCGAGTGCTCCTCCAGATAGCGGAGCGGGAGGCTGTACAGATGCCCGATGCCAGTAAGTTCATTTGGTGGTTGTGAACGCGCTCTCCTTGATTTCGCGGCCGTTTGTCGGCTGAATGGGACGCGCGTTCATCGGATAGAGCTTGGCGAATGCCGCGATCTGGGCGGCGGACATTTCGACGGGAGTCTTCATCACGAACCACTTCACTCCCTCGCTGCAGGGCGGAATCGTGAGCGAGCCGTCAAAATTGTAGTAGTTCTGATCGGCTGGGAGGAGATCGGCGGCGTTGATGGTGACGCCCGCCACTTCGTTTTCCTTGTCTTTTTCCTTCGGCAGATTGTCCCAAACTTTTTGGACGGTGGGATTTTCGGCGCCGGTCTTCACCAGCAAGGCGATGACAGCGGCGCCGCCAGAACGTTCGTTGACGAGGTGAATCACCATCGCGTATTTCTTTCCGGCAATTTCTTCTTCGCTAGGCTTGTGGAAGTGAAATTGAGTGAGCGTGTACGCCGTGCCGTTGACGGTGATGCCGCTGCCGGGCGCGAAATTGACGCGAATCGTGTGACCGTTATCGACGATTTTCAGCGGGGAGGGTTTGTAATCAATTTGAACGGGGGCGAGCGACGGATCCTTTTTCGCGTCCTTAATATCGATCGGCGATTGGCGCTTGCCGGTCTTGCAGGTTGCGAAACTCGGGTCGAGATCACCCCAGTGCGATGGTCCTTCTGCGCCGGAGTATCCCCAGTGTGGAGCGTGAGCGGTGGCGGCTTGCGCAAACGCGGCCGGCGCCACGCTGATTGCCGCCAGGAATGCAAACACAGAAATTGCAAGAATGAATGGGACTCGTCGAGCGATCGAATGGCACATCGCAATTCTCCTTTTCATCGCGCCGTGATGCTGCTGCAGGCGCGAATCTACAATGCCGAAGCACGGAGCGCAAGCTCTCAGCGGGGTATGCCGCTGCCAAGATCGTGCACCCTACCAGCTGAACTAAGAGATTAAATATTCTGCGTGACCTCTGAATCGTTTTATTCTTCGAGGGCTGATCCCGTGCACCCCGATACATTGATCATCGTCAATCCTGCGTCTGGCGGCGGGCGCGCGCTTGCTGCCGAACCGCTCGTTGCCAGTTATCTCTCTTCGCAATCCAAGTCCGTCCAATTTGTCCACTCGCGCAGCTCGGAAAACATCCGCGAGGAAGCCGCGAATGGTGCAGCAGAGGGGTATCGTTATGTGATCGCGCTGGGAGGCGATGGAGCATTTCATCATGTTGTCGAGGGTATTCGTGGCACCGGAGCGATCGCCGGATTTTTTCCTGCAGGCAACGGAAACGACATTGCGCGGGACTTGGGAATTCCGGCGGATGCGGTGAGCGCGGCTGCGGCGTTCTGCCACTCGATCCCGCGGGCCGTGGACCTGGTTCGCGCGCAGTTCCGCGACGGACGCACTGCCCATTTCATAGGCGCGGGAGGCATGGGGCTCGATGCCGAAGCAGCGCACCTGGCAAACACGCGATTCAAGAGCTGGCCAGGAGTGACGCGTTATCTGGCAGGGGCCCTGTGGACATTTTTTCGCGAGCCGGCATTCGAGCTCACCGTGGAGATGGACGGAACGCGATGGGCTGGACGCGCGCTTTTTGCGGCCGTTGCGAATGCGACCAGTTATGGATCGGGAGTGCGGATCGCGCCTGACGCAAAGATGGACGATGGGTGCCTCGACATCGTGCTGGTCGAAGGCATCGCGTGGGCTCGACTCGTGGAGGCGATCCCCATCGTGTTGACCACGGGCGATCTGCGATTCGATGAGGTGAAGCGCTTTCGCTGCCGCCGCGTTGTGTTGCGGGCAGATCGCTCCGTGAAAGTGCACGGAGACGGCGAACTTCTGGGCGAATCGCCTGCGGAGTTCGAAGTTTTGCCGGCCGCAATCCAGGTGATGGTTCCGGCGCCAGCGGCTGGAAGATAGCGACACGATGCGATTATTTTGGGGCGATGAGAGGGTGAGATGAAAGCAGTGGGAACAGAGACGCGAGAACTGATGGAGCAAGCGACGGAACGTGCAGCGCGATATCTTGAAGCGCTTGACGCGCGGGGCGTGTTTCCGACCGCGGAAGCTGTAGGCCGGCTTCCGGAATTGGATGGGTCACTTCCGGCCGATGGAACTGAACCGACGGAAGTGCTGCGACTGCTGGATGAGATTGGATCGCCAGCTACCGTAGCGACCGCGGGCCCGCGCTATTTTGGATTCGTGACCGGAGGCGCGCTGCCTGCAACTCTGGCGGCAAACTGGCTGGCTGGAGCGTGGGACCAGTGCGCGGGTCTTGACGTACTGTCACCAGTGAGTTCAGCGCTGGAGGAGATTTCAGCGCGGTGGCTTCTCGAGCTATTCGGGTTGCCGCCGAAATGCGGAGTCGGTTTTGTGACCGGCGCAACGATGGCGAATTTCACCGCGCTGGCCGCGGCGAGGAATGCGGTGCTGGAGCGCGCGGGCTGGGACGTGGAGGCCGATGGGTTGATCGGCGCTCCGAAGATCACGGTAATTGGAGGCGAGGAAATTCATATCAGCGTGGTGAAGGCGCTGGGCATGCTTGGGCTCGGGCGCAATCGGATCGTGCGAGTGCCGACGGACTCGCAAGGCCGCATGCGTGCGGATTTGCTGCCACGAATTGCCGGACCCACGATCGTCTGCATGCAAGCCGGGAACGTAAACTCCGGCGCGTTCGATCCAGCGAAGGAAATTTGCGCGATTGCGCATGCAGCAGGTGCTTGGGTGCACGTGGACGGGGCGTTCGGATTGTGGGCTGCGGCAGCGCCGAGCCGCGCGCATCTGGTTGCAGGCTTGGCGGAAGCGGATTCGTGGGCCACTGACGCGCATAAATGGCTAAACGTACCGTATGACAGCGGAATTGCATTTGTCCGCGAAGACCGGCATTTGAAGGCCGCGATGTCCGCGAACGCGGCCTACCTGGTGCGCGGAGAGAAGCGCGATCCGAATCTTTTTACACCGGAGATGTCACGGCGGGCGCGCGGCGTGGAGACTTGGGCGGCGCTGCGGTCACTGGGGCGTAACGGGTTGGCGGAACTGATCGAGCGAAATTGCCGGATGGCGAAACGGTTCGCGGAAGGATTGAAAGGAGCGGGGCACGAAATATTGAATGACGTGGTGCTGAATCAGGTGCTCGTTTCATTTGGAACCGACTCAATTACCCGCGATGTGATTGCCGCATTGCAAGCCGAAGGAACATGCTGGTGCGGCGGGACGGTATGGCATGGACGAGCGGCGATGAGAATTGCCGTGTCGTCCTGGGCGACGACGGATCAGGACGTGGCGCGAAGCCTTGAATCGATGATACGAGTGGCGGCGGGAGTGAAAGGGACACGGAAATAGCGCGAGACGCTCGTTTTAGCGGGTGGGCTTCTTTTTTGTTAGCTTCAATGGCATGTCGATATCGCTGCGCGAATCGAAGCTGGAGATCGTACGCGTGGGCGACATCAAGTCTTTGTGCTCGGCGTGTATTTCATAATCCACATTGGGATCGAGACCAGTGAAACGATACTTTCCCGCGTCGTCGGCAATATAAGTCTTGACTGCCTGTGATTTCACGTTCTTCAGGTAAACGACGGCGGAAGGGACTGGATTTTCGTCTTTGTCGAGAACCGTGCCGCGGACGGTGCGAAGTTGCAGGTCACCTTTTTTTTGTGCGCCAACACCGAAAGCCGCGAGAAAAACGAACAGCGGAACAATGAAGCGCCGCAGGATGGGATTGTGCGTGCTGCACGTCGGGGAGGAAACAGCGGAAGAGAAGGCCCGCGGGAAGGTCATTCGATTTCTTCTTCCTCTTCCTCTTTCTCGTCTTCCTTCACGACGCTCGCTTCTTCGTCGTCCTCTTCCTCTTCTTCGTCTTCGTCCTCATCGTCGGAAATCACGATGAGATGCACGGGGTGCGTCTGAGTGACTTCCAGCTCGACATCACATTCCGGGCAGCTTAGGATTTCGCCTTCTTCTACTTCGTCTTCGTCGAGATCGAGTTCTGCATCGCATTCGGGACATTTCGTCACGGCCGCACTCTCCTTCCTGGGGCGATCCTGCACACCGAAGGGTATTATATAACGCCCGCTGTCAAGCTTATGCCAAAACGGGGAGACGTGAAAAGGTGACGGTGCGACGCGAGTATCCGGAGCGGCCGATCGTGGGCGTGGGAGGCGTGGTGATCCACAACGCGCGCGCGCTGCTGATCCGGCGAGGAAGGGCGCCGCTCGAAGGCGAGTGGTCCATACCCGGTGGAATGCTGGAGATCGGCGAGACACTTTTGGAAGGCGTGCAGCGGGAGCTGCTGGAAGAGACGGCAATCGAGGTGAAAGTTCTGGACTTGATAGAGGTGTTCGAGCGCGTGACGCGGGATGAAGCCGGTCAGTTGAAATATCATTTTGTGATTTTGGATTATTTGTGCGAAGCAGTGCGAGGAGACGCCCAAGCCGGAAGCGATGTGACGGACGTGGCATGGGCGCGTGAATCGGAGCTGAGTGGATATTCGCTCACGCCGACTGCGACGCGGGTGATTCAAAAAGCGTTTGAGATGGCGCGGGGGCGAAAAATCTAGCTGGCGGCAGCTTCGGGAACCCGGCCGAATCGGCGTTCGCGGCCGAGGAAATCCTTCACGGCGGCGGCGAGATCGGCGGCTTCGAATTCGGGCCACATGCGAGGCGTGAAAAGCAGTTCTGCGTAAGCACATTCCCAGAGCATGAAGTCGCTCAACCGGCGCTCGCCGCCGGTGCGAATCAGGAGGTCAACATCGGAAGCGGGCCCTCCGGCGTGCGTCACGTCACCAAGCCGACGCGAAAATTCGCGCTCGGTAACTTCAAGGCTAGAAACCATCCAGCAAGCAGCGCGAAGAATCGCGTCGCGCGCCGAATAGTCCAGCGCGATTCGCAATTCGAGGGCACGGCCAGCGGCGGTGGCGTGTTCGGCAAAATCGATTGCCTCGACGAGCGATCGAGGGATGCGGTCGCGGCGGCCGATGACGCGGAGACGAATGCCTTCGGCGAAACAAGTGGCTGCGTCCCTACGCAGAAAATCTTCGAGCATGCCGAAAAGCGAAGTCACCTCGTTGCTCGGACGCCCCCAATTGTCCGAGGAAAACGCGTAGAGTGTCAGCTTACCGATGCCGAGAGCCGGTGCGGAGCGAACGACACGACGAACAGCAGCTACCCCGGCGCGGTGCCCCTCCGAACGCGGAAGTCCACGCATGGCAGCCCAGCGGCCGTTACCATCGAGGAGGATGGCGACGTGAAGGGCAGAATTGTTGATCAATTTAGGAGTCATCGTTTGTTCCCGATCGGGACCCTTTTACAACGAATTTGAATCAGCCCTCGCGTGTTGCCTGAATTAGAGCTTCCATGTGGTTCAGGTATTTTTCCAGGGCCCGACGACCGGCGGCTGTAAGTCGGTATTCCGTTTTCGGCATTCGTCCTGCAAATGATTTCGTGCAGGCGACGTAGCCGGCGTCTTCGAGCTTCCGCGCGTGAACGCTGAGATTCCCATCGCTTGCGCCGAGCAACTCTTTGAGCTCACTGAACGTGAGAGATGTGTTCACCGCGAGCGCGCTGATGATCGCGAGACGCGTGCGTTCGTGAATGAGCCGGTCAAGATTGGTCGCGGCCGATTCCTGCTGCCGAGCGCTGGGTGAACTTCGTTTTGTCTTTTCCTCCCGCGCTTCGCGGAAGGCACCTACCTTAGCCGCCATAGTTTCTCGCAATTACAGCGCCAAAAAGGATGTGTAACCCACCAAATCCAGTAGCCAAAAATGTATTTCCCCAATCGTAGGGGCAAAAGAGAGCCACTGCGCCGAGCACAACGAAACAAAGTCCCATCAACGGAACCACACGGATCGAAAACGCGCCCGCCGTGACAACGGCAGTTCCGTAGAGCAGCAGCCACATTCCAGGGATTGCGCCCATGACGTCGAGCCGAACCATTACGGCAGTCAGCAGCGCGCCCGCCAGAATCGGCGGAGCGAAGCTATAGGCGAAGCGGCGCGCGGGCCCAGTGAGCAGCGACGTGCCGGACCGGCGTGCTTTCGAAAGCGTGGTCCAACCGGCGATCGCGATGGCGACAGCTAGCTCGCAAAGCCAGATCAGAAGCCAGTCGCGAGGAGGCGACATCCGAGACGCAATCGTCGCGGCACCGAGCGCCGTAATACCAAGTGCGACGCCGCCCCAACCGGGAACGGCTGTGAAAGACCCAGCGCGCTCCATCGTTTCGCGAATGAAGCGGATATTGTCGCGGGCACGGTCGTCAAGAGCGACCGGAGAAGGCGGGCGAACGGGAAACGGCTGGCTCATCCCTGTCAGGCTATACGTTTCACGATAAAGTGTCAAGTACTTTGCACTACAAAGTTTAAGGACAAACACTTGTTCCTGCGCACGCTGAAGACTATTCTCGCATTCGGGTTAGGCAACAACGGAGGCGACGCAATGAGGACAACGGTTCTTTTGGCGATGGTTTTTATGTTGATGCCGCTTGAAGCGACGGCGCAGCAAAAAGCGCCTCCAGCAGCGGCTGGAGCAGTGGAAACGAATCCTGTGTCGAATGCGGTGCGGAAGATACTGGAGCGACAGTCGAAAAACATGGTGGCCGCGGCGGAAGAGATGCCGGCGGACAAGTTTACGTATCATCCGACGCCCGCTCAGATGACGTTCGCAAAGCTTGTGGAGCACATGGCAGGTTCCAACAATTTCTTGTGCTCAAAAATTTCCGGGACGCCGGCGCCAGCGGAAGAGAAATTGAGCGAGACGGACCCGAAGGAAAAGCTGGTGGGCGCGCTGAAGGCTTCATTCGACTACTGCACGCAGGCGCTCGCGAAAGTGGACGATTCGAGTCTCGGCGAGCAGCTTACGTTGTTCGGGGGGCGGCAAGCGTCGCGCGCCGGGGCCATGTTCGCGCTGACAAACGATTTCGCCGACCACTACAGCATGGCAGCGATCTATTTGCGACTGAACGGCCTGTTGCCCCCGACAGCGAAGCCAAAGGAATAGAAATTGCTATTTTGTCGAACACTGCCTGGGGTAACGGCCGATCAGCCAGTTCCAGCGGATGTAGATCAAATCGAAGAACATCAGCAAACTGTCGCGGACGACGTGGACCTTTGTGGCGGGGTCGTGAGCCCAGCGCACGGGGATTTCAATGGCGCGCAGGCCGTGGCGTTTGGCGAGAAACAGGATTTCAGGATCGAATCCAAATCTCTCGATGCGTTGCTGCTCGAAAATGATCTGCGAGCGCTCACGCACAAACGCTTTGAAGCCGCACTGTGTGTCCTGAAATGACAAACCGGTGAAGTACCGGACGAATCCATTGAAAATCATCCCGGCGACTTCGCGCAAACGGGACTGATGCCCAAAAATCAGCGCTCGGTTGACGGCGCGGGATCCGATAGCCACGTCGTAGCCCGCATCGAGCGCCGCCAGAAGCTTGTCCGCTTCCTCGATCGGGGCGGAAAGATCTGCGTCCGTGAAAAGTGCGACGCGCCCGCGAGCTTCTTGCATTCCATGACGCACACTGTATCCCTTGCCGCGGTTCTTGCGGTTTCGCACGAGGCGAAGCGTTGTCAGCTCGCGCGACCATTCCTCTGCGATGGCCGCAGTGCAATCCTTGGAACCGTCATCCACGACAATAATTTCCGCCTGCCCGTCAGCAAGACTTCGGCTAGCAAGATAATCGCGAATTTTCGCGAGGCCGCGAGGAAGCCGGCGTTCTTCGTTGTACGCGGGGATAATAATGGACAGTTCCGGGGCGGTCGGTGCACTCATCCGCGCGATGGCTCCTGTGCCGGACTCGGAGAAGGCCATCCAAAACGGCCGAGAAGCGGCACAAAGCGGCAAGCAAAGAGCGATTCTCGCGTAATGCGCCCTTCCCGTTTAACAATTCGAAGAAGTTCCTGCTGCTTGGCCGGGCCGACTGGAATCACGAGGCGGCCACCCTCCGCCAATTGTTCGAGCAGGGGCGGCGGAACATAGGGAGCGCCCGCGGTGACGAGGATTGCGTCGTATGGTGCATTGGCCGACCAGCCTTGCGAGCCGTCGCCCGTCTCGACCCGAATATTGTCATAGCCAAGCCTAGCGAGCCGCTCGCGCCCGGCGTCTGCCAGGGCCGCCTGCGATTCGACCGCGATCACTTCGCGAGCAAGCAGGGAGAGCACAGCGGCTTGGTAGCCCGAACCGGCTCCGATTTCGAGCACCTTCTCGTTGCCCTCCAGCAAAAGTGCGTCTGCCATTGCTGCAACCATATATGGCTGCGAAATCGTTTGGCCCGCGCCAATAGGAAGAGGCGAATCGGCGTAGGCCTCGCTGGCATATTCGGGAGGAACGAAGAGATGCCGGGGCACAGAGCCCATTGCTTCGAGCACACGCAGCGAGCGGATATCGCGGTTGCGAAGTTGGCGCTCAACCATGTCGCTGCGGGCCGATTCTAAGGCGGCAGAATTCGACCTCGATCCGGGAGCGATATTGGATTCGTTGTTCCCGCTGTCGTTTAGATTGCTCATGGGCTGGCGCGCGAAAAAGTCTACGAGCCTCATTACATTGAAACTATCACAGGCCGCAGAGCCGCTCCAGCGTTAGCCATGCACTTGCGAAATTGCATCCTATAAAAGCCTTGGATACGATGACTAGAGGAGATACTTACATGAGTTCGGGACGGGACGCGAGTTCGCCCCCGGAAAACAGGAGAAACTGAAATGAGACTTCAAATGGCCCTGCTCATTCTTACGCTTACTATCCCGCTCGTCGCGGCGCGTCCAGCCCTCGCACAATCCGCGAACGAAGGAGCAGCCCAGAAAGCGCCCGCGCATCAACCCGGCGTAGCCGCGAAACCAGAACAAACCACAGCCGCGGATCCTTCCACGAGCGCAGCAGCGCAAGCGCCGGCGCCGGTAGCGAAACTAGACCCGGCGAAAGATGCCGCAATCCGGCACCTGATGGATATTACTGACACCTCCAAGATGGGCGTGAACATCCAGGCATACATCACTCAGCAGGTACAAGACGCAGTGGGCCGAGCGATGGCGCCCGACAAAGCGCAGACGTTCATGGAGACCTTCGCGCAGAAGTTCAATGCGAGCTCACCTCCCAGCGCCGTGACGGATGCGATGGTCACGATCTACGCGAAGAACTTCTCGATGGAAGATATCCAAGGATTGATTCAGTTCTACGAAACGCCGCTCGGAAAGCGCGTCGTACAGACGATGCCGCAAGTGAGCCAGCAGTCGCAGCAAGCCGGAGTGGAGATGGATCAGAAGACAGCGCTCTCGGTTCTGCGCGGAATGTCCACTGACTATCCCGAAATCAAGCCGATGCTGCCACAGGAAGATGGCAAGCCCGCGGAGAGTGCGCCGGCACCGAGCGTTCCTCCCGCACCAAAGCCTGCGCCAAGGACTCCGGCTGCGCCCAAGCCCGCGCCGCAGAACTAGAGCAACGCGAAGCTGTTCCGCTCGATGAGTGCTATTGTATATCGCTCTCTAAGAATATTCCTTGACACGAATATACGTTTTGAGGCATATTCTCTCTTGCCATGATGGCCACCCTCAAAGCGCTCGCAGAGCCCAGCCGCTTCCAAATCATTGAACTGCTGCGAAATGGGCCGCGGCCGGTGGGAGAACTCGTCAACCGGCTGAAGCTTCCCCAACCGCAGGTTTCCAAGCATCTTCGTGTGCTAAGCGACGCTGGACTCGTGGATGTTCGCGTGGACGCTCAGCGCCGGATCTACGAGCTGCGCCCGGCTCCGCTTCAGGAGCTCGAAGTGTGGATTGAAAGATATCGAAGTATTTGGGAAGAAAATTACCAGCGCTTGGACGTCTTGCTCGAAGAAATGAAAACCAAAGAGCGGAAGCGCAGGCGCAGGAAACGTTAGGCCGGGCCAACCCGTATCTCCAATCAAATTATGGATTGTACCGATGCAAGGAGAAAAACAATGACGACGAACGCGGTGAAGAAAACCGAAACGCTGCAGGTGACTATGCCCAGCGAACGCGAGGTCGCGATGGCCAGGGCGTTTGATGCGCCTCGCGAAGTGCTCTTTAAGGCGTGGACCAAGCCCGCGCTGCTCAAGCGTTGGCTCTACGGCCCGGAAGAATGGCCACTCGCGGTGTGCGAGATTGATTTGCGCGTGGGCGGAGCGCTTCGCTTCGAGTGGGGCCCGTACGAAGGAAAATACATGGGGATGAGCGGCGTCTATCGAGAAATCGCGCCGCCCGATCGGCTAGTATTCACGGAAGTGTGGGATGACAATTGGACCGGCGGCGAAACGTTGGTGACCATGACGTTCGTAGAGCACGCGGGCAAAACCACCGTTACGCAGACGGTACAGTATTCATCCCCCGCCGCGCGTGATGCGGCTCTCAAGACCGGCATGGCGCGAGGCATGACGCAAGCCTACGACCGGCTTGCTGAGATATTGGCGGGGAAAACGAATCAGGATATCTGAATGCAAAAAATTACTCCGTTTTTGTGGTTCGACAACAATGCCGAAGAGGCGATGAACTTTTACGTTTCGATCTTCAAGAACTCAAAGGTTGGAACCATCGTGCGGTATGACGATGGCGGACCCGGACCCAAAGGTTCGGTGATGACCGTAACCTTCCAGCTCGGGGGTCAGGATTTTTACGCGCTTAACGGCGGCCCGCATTACAAATTCACGCCGGCAATTTCGTTCTTCGTGAATTGCGAAACTCAGCCGGAAATCGACGAGCTGTGGGAAAAACTTAAGTCGGGCGGCGGCGAAGAAATGCAGTGCGGCTGGGTGAAAGACAGGTTTGGCGTGTGCTGGCAGATCGTACCCGCCGTTCTAAACAAGCTGCTGCACGGTGAAAACGCTCAAAAATCGGCCAACGTGATGAAAGCTATGATGAAAATGCTAAAGCTGGATATTCAAAAACTGCAGCAGTCCTACGATGACGCGGTGTGAAATTATCATGAGCGCGAGACCGAACTACTCGATGTTCAGCGGAGTACGGAGCACGGCGATCGCGAAATGCGCTAGCATCGGCGCGTCATCGTCGAGCTGAATCCACCGGATCACGCAATGTTCCTTGAGGTATTGAGAGACCTTCGTTTCATTGATTTCGAGGTGCTCCGCCAGCTTGGCTTTCAATCCGCTTGTGTCGGGATAACCCCGGCCCGCTCCGCGAGGCGCTTTACTTCCACGTGAGCCTCGCACGAGATTGCCGATGCCTACACGCAAAGTCTGGCAAGCCTCCACGTAATACGAAGTGATTTGGTCGGAGTCAGAGAGCAAGAAAACGCCAGGCCCGGCGGGCGCCTCTTCCGCTTGATCGAGGTTGTGCAGCGGGCTTGAGACCAGACGCCGTAACATTGATTCGAGGCGTGCTAGCCGAGACGCGAGAGCCGGATCCCCGGCGCGTCCGTGGGCAGTGCGCTCTGACGGAAGCATCGGCGCAACGTGCTCAACGCTCGATCGTCGGATTGAAGACACCGGACTCGAGGGGCGATGCGCCGCAGGCGCAGCATGTTCCGAGGGAGCCTCATCCGCATGGAATTCAGTGGATCTTTCCAGGCGCGAGTCGAATTGAGTCTCGACACGAGGCTCTGGGCGGGCGTCGATTCGCGAAGGTTGCGTCCGTGACTCCGCCGGTGCGCTCGATTCGGTAAAGGCCTTGTTTGGCAGTCCCGGAGCAGCTGCTGCTGCACCTTTGCGATGGCGGCCGCGGCCTCCGCGACGTCCACGACGCCGTTTTTTCTTCGCGCTTGTCTCGTTCGAAGTCGAGCTGCCAGTTTCAGCTGCGGCGGTGGACGCGTCTGCCATACCGTTCTCTTCATCGGTCGAAAGGTCTGAGATTTCGCCAACTACGGGGAGTTGCACTACGCTTTCGGTTTCTTCTCGGGCTGCACTGCGAGATTGCTGTGGCAGTGGCGCGGGCGGCGGTTCCGCGCCCGGAGCGGGCAGCTCGATTCCGAGACGTGCGAGCGCTTCTTCGGCCTTTTTCTTCCAGTCAGCACGCCGGAATCGCTGCGCAGAAATAATGTACCAACGGCCAGCTTCCTCGTTGTGGCCATTCTTCTCTTCAATCGCGCCGAGTTCCCACGCCACCATCGCGTCGCGCGTTCGCTGGTAAAGTTCGGAAAGTTTGGAGGAGGCGTCCGGGCTGTTTTTTGCCTTGCGGATGCGCGCCTGGATCTGTCGCCAATCGGCCATGTGGGGACATTGTAGCGCCTATGCCTACCGGGGCCAATAAAGTAAAGTTCACAGAAAGATGTTCGTCTGAAGGTCGTGGCATGATGAGTGTATGACTCCCGCCGAACGTAGCCGGTGGATTTGCGAGCGAGCGTGCGCCCTGGGCTTTGAGCTGTGTGGAGTAGTTTCCGTTGCGCCAGGCAGTACCACCGACAGTCCCGCGAGAACCGTCCCTGAGGAACTAGCCCGATTGCCCGAATGGTTAGCTCGCGGATATGCCGGGGAGATGAACTATCTAAGCGATCCGCGGCGCGCCGATCCGTCGCTGATTCTTGGGGGTGCGCGCAGTCTGATAGTTGTTGCGCTGAACTACAACACCGACTATCCCTACTCAACCGACGTGCCGCCTGTTGTGACTTTGGCAAACACGACCAATGATTCACCGCGCGGTTGGATTTCGCGTTATGCCTGGGGTGACGACTATCACGAAATCCTCAACGAGAAACTAACGGCGTTGGTGGCGGCGATGCGGGCGCAATTCGGGGAACCTTTCGATGCCCGCTTTTACGTCGATACTGGTCCGGTGATCGAGCGGATCGCGGCGAAGTATGCGGGACTCGGATGGCTCGCGAAGAATACTTGCCTGATCAATGAGCAGCTTGGATCGTGGCTGTTTTTGGGCGTGATTGTGACCACGCTCGAGCTTGCGCCCTCGCTTCCACCGGACGAGCCGCCTGCTCCCGATTTGTGCGGTAACTGCCGGCTATGCCTCGACGCGTGTCCCACGCAAGCATTTCCTGAGCCATACGTACTCGATGCGCGGCGCTGCATTTCTTACCTCACGATTGAGCTTCGTGGTTCGATTCCGGAAGAACTGCGCGCGAATATGGGCCGAGCCGCTATCGGCTGCGACATCTGCCAAGATGTTTGCCCATGGAATCGCAAAGCGCCCACGACACGGCTTGCTGAATTTCTGCCGCGAAAGATTGACGCACGGGAGAATTGGCGAGAGCAAACTGAAAATGGCGGTTATTCGTTATTCTCGCCGAATCTTGAATGGCTCGCATCACTGACGCAGGAAGACTTCAGCCGGATATTTCGCGGCAGCGCCGTGAAGCGCGCGAAATGGCGCGGGCTGGTCCGCAACGCCTGTATCGCGCTGGGGAACTCCCAACTTGCCCGAGAGTCAGAGGCGTATCAACGCGTTTCATTGCTGCTCAGCCGTCTCGTGGATTCGGAGGATGCGCTGATTGCTGAGCACGCACGCTGGGCGCTTATGCAACTCGCCCTTCGGGAGCCGCTCGTTGGCTTTTCGGGCTGAACTCCGCTAGATTTTTACATGCGGACTCATCGGCGGACTCAGCCTCGCGACTGGGAGGTTTGTAATGTTTTTCCTGCTCTCCTCGATCATTCTTCACATGGTCGTGCCACATTTCAGTTTTCCACAAGGCGCTGCCACCGAACAAATTGTGTTGCGGTGGGTGCATTTCGTCGCGGGCATCATCTGGATTGGTCTTCTCTATTTCTTCAATCTGGTGGGCTTCCCGACGATGAAGCAGCTCGAGGCATCGGTTCGCGCCAAAGTATTTCCTGTGATGATGTCACGCGCAATGTTGTGGTTCCGCTGGTCGGCCCTGGTGACGGTGATTGTAGGGATGCGCTATTTCTGGATGATTCTTGCCGCTGACGCGCAGAATGCCGGCAACCCACGGCTCGCATTGCATTGGTTCGGCGAATGGCTGTTCGTGTGGCTCGTGGCATACGCGCTGATCTATCCGTTTCAGCTTCCAAGTAAAGGACTGCTCGATAGTCCGTGGGTGCGCACGATAGCCATCGCGATCATCGTAATCGCCGCTTCGTGGATCGTGCTCGATTTAAATAGCGGCCCGCAAGCCTCGAACGGGCATCTTGCGATTAGTGTCGGCGGCGGAATCGGTTTCTTGATGCTCATGAATACGTGGGGTGTTGTGTGGCGCGCACAAAAGCGGCTGATTGCGTGGACGCGGGCGAGCGTCGAGCAAGGCGCGCCGATGCCAGCGGAAGCCGAGCGGCTCGCGCGCTGGGCCTACATTGCATCGCGCGTGGGATTCTGGCTATCGTTTCCAATGCTTTTCTTCATGGGCGCCGCGGATCACTATCCGTTTCTCAGCAGCATTGCGGACTAGACTTGCGTAAGAAAATTAGGATCGCCAGCGTAGCGTGACGGGGCCATCCATCGGATGGCGCATCGGCGTGCCCGTGCGCTGGGATTCGAGATATGCAGATTTCAGCTCAAAATACCAACGCGCCTGGCGGTCAGCGTCATCCACCAGCATCATGCGCTCACCGTACTTCAATCCCAGCGCCTGTTTCTCGATCACTTCCACATCCTGGCGAATGAATCTCGGGCCAAACACATGAATGATGAACGAGACGATTGGAAACCACGGAAGAATATTCCAGGCCGCGCAGAAATCGAGGCGGCAGAGATTCTGGCGAATGGGTGTTACGGTTGTGCGGCTCGATAACCAGTAGCGGCCGGCGCGAATCAGTTCGAACCGCTGATTGGGCAAGACGAAATCGATCGTCGTCGTGGCAGGTTCGCCGGTGATAAGTTTCAGAATCTTGTACGGCGCACTGTTCGCCGACGGAGTGTGCGGGCTCATGCGAAATCCATTCGCGATCGGTTCGAATTGTTTTGATTTTTCGCGAATGCTCCGCCGCGAACGCCACCACCACGCCTGGTGAACGAACGGCCCGTGCGCTGGATCCATCAATCCGATGATCCCGTGGTCCGCCGTGCACGGCAAATCGGCCCAAAGATGCGCGATCTTATAGTGCTCGCTGAATGTAGGGAGACTGGGCACTTTAGGCAAATCCGGTTGCTCGGCAGCCGGCATCGCGCGGCCTTCTGGATTTGTCATGAACGCCCAAATATATCCGTCTCGCTCCGCGCACGGAAAGCTGCCTGCGTGGATCCGCTCGCATTTCAGTTTCGAATCTTCGGTGAGCGACGGGATTAAGCGGCACTCGCCGGTATGCGCGTCAAACTGCCAGCCGTGATAGGCGCACTCGACCGCTTTGCCATCAAATCGCCCGAATGAGAGCGGAAACGCGCGGTGCGGGCACACGTCGCGCAGCGCAAACGGCTTGCCCGCAACATCGCGGCCCAAGACGAGCGGCACATCGAGAAGCATGGCGCGCACAAGTCTGCGTCCGGCGACTTGTTCGCTGCGTAGAGCCGGGTACCAGAATCCCCACAACAATTCGCTACCGGAATCTGCTGAATTCAGGTTGGAGGCGGAATTCATTCTGCGATCAATTGTGACTTCGGCGGCACTCTCGGCATGGCAGCGCGGCCATCGTAGTATATCCCTTGACGCATCCGCAAAGATTCAGGCGAGGTATTCCGCCGCGTCCGCGTGATGCCTTGACACTCAGCGGAGCGAACCTTAGCATCGAATATTGCTCGCGTGCCGGCGTAGCTCAGTGGTAGAGCGAGGGTCTCATAATCCCTAGGCCGTGGGTTCGATTCCCCCCGCCGGCACCATGAGAAAACTCACCTACGGCTTTGCGAGGCTCTTCGAGTTCGACCTGTTCGCGACCCGAAATCCCTGTAGATCCATCTTCCCTGTGTTTTTGTCCCGCATTCGTTCCTCCAGAGCTCTGCGGAAATACCCTGTATTGCAGCGCTAGGCTTGATTCCAAGAGGCTGCATGTTCCGAATCGGCTCGCTAAGACGCACTTGCACTGTTAGAGCGTCGCCTGTATCGACGTTTGCACAACTTGCCTCCATTCGTGTTCGACAACATCATTCGCGGGACCCATAGGGAAACTAGGATGAAGACATCACACTACGCGTACGGAATCGCGACCGATCTTACACGGCGTGCCATTCTCGACGTCACGTCGTGATGACTCTCGAGGCTAAGTGTCTTTATAAGTGGTCTTTACAGGATAACGTTCGGGTCAGTAATGGTTTGCCCCGATGTTTAATATTTTCGTGAACTCATATCATCGCGGCAGATAGTGGCGTTGAACAGAGTAACAAAAGGAGGCGCCATGCTTGCTGCTATAGCGGCTGTTTTGCTTGTTTTGTGGTTGCTCGGCTTTATCGCTTTTCATGTGACGTTTGGCGCGATACACCTGCTGCTGGTAATCGCAGTCGTGTTATTCATAGCGCATTTCCTCACCGGACGAAAAGCAGCCGTTTAGCGAAACGCCGATGATCGGCCTTTTGGAGTCTTACCCGGCCTTGCCAATCGCGGCCGCGATTATAGTTTTTGTTCTCGGGTTCGTCGCGCTATTTGCTCTCGCAACGGTGTATTTCGATTTATACCGATATGCGAACGGACTGGCAAGGCGAAGGACGCAACCCGGGCGAAATCAGATTTTTTTGGAGCCCGATCCATCACTGCCGTTTTGGGGGTCGGCAGAGTCGGATCCCAGGAGTTCTTCGATCATCCCAACCATCGGAAAGGCATTGGTCTTGGACACAACCGAGCGGATGCCTACTTCGTGAGCGTGGCGTTCCAGGTCGGCGCTAGCATGCTGGGTGAATAGCACAATGGGGATGGCCGGTGCGATTTCCGCCATACGCCGTGCTGTCTCGATACCGTTGATTCCGGGCATTTGGAAATCAAGGATGACGACGTTGGGCCGCAAGTCCTTGAACATTTCTACAGCGGAAGTACCGTCCGCTGCCTCGCCGCATATTTCCCATTCCGGGTTAGCCTGCAAGACCGTGCGCAGCGACCGTCTCACCAACTCACTGTCGTCCACGATTAAAAAGCGAGTCCGCATCTGAACCTTTGCCGTCCCGACAGATTTCAAGTTCACGCGCCAATCACCGCCATATTCGTCACAGGAAGCAGTGCCGTCACAGTCGTGCCGCCCTCATTCGACTGAATTTCGAGGGTGCCGCCCAACTCCCTTACACGCTCTCGCATCCCGCTGAGTCCCACCCCGTGGTTACTGCCTACCAGCATGGAAACACGATGGTCGAAAGGGATGCCTTTGCCTTGGTCGCAGACCTGCACGCTAAGCGATTTGTCGCGCGCCGGCCAGATTCGGATCAAAGCTGTCTTACTCCCCGAATGGCGATACACATTGGTAAGGCATTCCTGCACAATCCGGAAAATCGAAATCTCCATCGTCGGCGGGAGTCGGCCAATCTCAGGGGAGAGTTCCACGGTAACCTTCACATTGCTGCGCTCACCAAAACCCTCCGCAAACATTCTAATTGCCGGCAAGAGGCCGATCTCATCGAGTAGCGGCGGATGAAGCAGGTGGGAAATCGTGCGAGTCTGCTTGGACAGCTGCTCAATGAGCTCGGTGTTGTGGCGCAGAGCCTCCGCCGCCTGAGGGCTGAGCTTCCCCGCCTCTTGGCCGACCAATCCATTATTCATCGAAAGTGCAGCGATCAGCGGCCCGACGCTGTCGTGAAGATCACGGGCGATGCGCCGACGCTCTTCGTCCTGGGTCGTGATCAACCGGGCGGAAAGCGTGCGCAGATCGCGATTGAGCATTTCGAGCTGCTGTGTCTTACGATGCAGGTCCGCAAAGACACGCACTTTCGCGCGCAATAATTCGGGAACGATCGGAACGGCAATGTAATCTACGGCGCCGCGCTGATACGCTTTGAGGCGGTCAATATCCGTCAGGTGCACAGCGGAAATGAAAATGATCGCCGTATTCTGAAAGCGCGGGTGCTGGCGAATCATATCGGCGAGTTCGAACCCATCGAGCTCGGGCATGCTGACATCCATCAGCACCACCGCAACGTTCGTTTTCAGCAAATGGTCAAGCGCCTCTTTTCCCGAACGCGCTTGGATCAAATTTTCATCCAGCTCGTTCAATATGGCTTCGTACGTGACCAGCTTGCCCGGCTGATCGTCCACCATAAGAATATTCACTTTTTGGTGCTCAGCCATTTCTTTCCCTCACCTCACTCGCACGCGATGCAGCACAAGCCAAGATCGAGAAACGAAATTCGCGAACCGGCCGATTCTATCGATGGAACCACATCCGCAACGCAGAGAGCAATTGTTCCGTGTTCACAGGTTTAGCCAGATACTCAGACGCACCGGCTTCGAGGCATTTCTCGCGATCGCCTTTCATGGCTTTCGCGGTCAAAGCTACGATCGGCAGCCGCCGGAACGAAGGGTTACGGCGGATAATCTGCATCGTCTCGTATCCGTCCATGTCCGGCATCATGATGTCCATCAAAACGATCGCTACATCGGGAGTGGACTCGAGCGTGGCGATTGCTTCCCGGCCTGTACCTGCCGTGAGAACAGACATTCCCCGGCGTTCGAGGACGCTGCTCAGGGCGAAAATGTTTCGCACGTCGTCGTCTACCACCAGCACTTTTTTCCCGACAAGCGATTCGTCGGAATGGTGCAAGAGGTCGAGCATCTTCTGCTTTTCCGCCGGAAGATCGGTGACGACGCGATGCAGGAACAGCGCCGTTTCGTCCAGGAGTCTTTCCGGCGATTCGACGCCCTTCACCACTACGCTGCGCGCCAGCATGCGGAGACGGGCATCTTCTTCCGGCGAGAGATCTTTTCCGGTAAAGACCACGACCGGTAAGTGACTCAGCTTCGGCGTGTCGCGAAAGCGTTCGAGTATCTCAAATCCGGACATATCCGGAAGACGCAGATCGAGCACAACGCAATCAAAAGGCTGTTCGTCAATGGCCGCCAAGGCCTCCGAGCCCGAGGCCGCCATTTCCACATCAATATCCTCGTAACCTAGCAGCTCCCGAATGCTGAGTTGCTCGGCGGGATTGTCTTCGACAACCAGAAGCCTCTTGCGGCGAGGCTCCGTGTATTTCTTGATTCGCGACAACGCCTTCCCCAGCTGTTCAGGCGTCACTGGCTTGGTCACGTATGAAAACGCTCCGCGCGACAAACCGTGCTGCTTATCTTCGTCAAGCGTCAATATCTGAATCGGAATATGCCGCGTCCGAGGATCCTGTTTCAAATGGTTGAGGACTGTCCAGCCCAGCATGTCCGGCAAGAAAACGTCGAGAGAAACGGCTGTTGGATGGAACTCTTCGGCGAGAGCCAGGGCTTCCGCGCCACGAGCGGCCACGAGGACTTTGAAGCCTTTTTCGCGAGCAAGGTCGCAAAGCACGTTCGCAAAATAGGGATCGTCTTCGACGATCAAGAGGATCGCATCGTCCGGCTGTAGTTCTTCACGATCGTCTTTGACTGTTATCGGTTCGATGGCACGCTTCGAGGCGAAGGCGGTAGCCAACTGCCCGGGAGTGGGGGTTGCTGAAGCTTTAGCGTCCGCGGCTGCGGCACCCGTCGAGGGACCTACATACGTTTGAGGCAGGTAAAGTGTGAACGTGCTTCCTTCATCCGGCGCACTGCGCAGCTGAATTTCACCTCCGAGCAAGCCTGCAAGTTCGCGGCTAATCGCCAGCCCCAAACCCGTGCCGCCATATTTGCGGCTGGTACCGGCGTCGGCTTGTTGGAACGCCTCAAAGATAATGCGCTGTTTTTCGGGCGGAATTCCGATGCCGGTGTCCGTAACCTCGAATGCAACAACCGACGCTGACTTTCCGAGAACAGGGTGACCCTCGCTCCAACCATTTTCGGCGGAAAACACCGAGAGACGCACGCCACCCTTGTCGGTGAACTTGAATGCGTTGGACAGCAAGTTCTTCAGAACTTGCTGCAGACGCTTTGAGTCAGTGACGAGGCTGCGCGTCAAATTTGGATCCATTGCCACTTCGAAGTTTAGCCGCCGGTTTTCTGCTTCATGCCGGAACGGACGTGCAATCATGTCGAGCAAGCTGGCGAAGAAGACCTCCTCTGCTTGAACCGACACGGTACCCGATTCGATCTTCGACAGGTCCAGAATATCGGTGATCAAGTTCAAAAGGTCGGTGCCCGCACCGTGAATCGTGCGCGAGAATTCCACTTGCTTCGTCGTCAGATTACCATCGGGGTTATCCGCGAGCTGCTGGCCGAGAACCAAGATGCTGTTGAGAGGGGTCCGCAGCTCATGAGACATGTTGGCGAGGAACTCTGATTTGTACTTGGAGGTGAGCGCCAGCTCCTTCGCTTTCTCTTCCACGGCGCGGCGGGCCTGCTCAATTTCTTGGTTTTTGCGTTCGACTTCGACGTTCTGTTCGGCCAACTGCTGCGCTTTTTGTGCAAGCTGTTCGTTGGTCTGTTGCAATTCGGTCTGCTGGGTTTGAAGTTCGGTAGCCAATTGCTGGGACTGTTTCAGCAGTCCTTCCGTCTGCATCGTCGCCTCAATACTGTTGAGAACAATGCCGATGCTGGAAGTCAACTGATCCAGGAACGCGAGATGCGAGGCCGTGAATACGCGCAGCGAAGCAAGCTCGATGACAGCTTTTACGCGATCCTCGAACAAGATGGGAAGCACGATAATGCTGCGCGGGACCGCATGGAATAATCCGGAACGGATCGGAATGGCGTCCGCCGGCACATCTGCAATCAGCATCCGTTGTTTTTCTGCAGCGCATTGCCCCACGAGCCCTTTCCCCACGCGCAGGCGGTCAGGATGCCCGTCGGGGTCGCTGTCGGCGAAGGCAGAGAGCAAAACCATCATTCCCGATTCCTCTGACTCCATCTGGTAGATCACTCCCTGTTGGGCGTTCACGAGTGGAGCGAGCTCGGACAAGAGCATGCGTCCCACAGTCGTCAGATCGCGCTGGCCTTGCAGCATGCCGGTGAACCGGGCGAGGTTTGTCTTGAGCCAGTCCTGTTCGTTGTTGCGATCCGTGGTGAGCCGGAGGTTATCAATCATCGTGTTGATGTAGTCTTTAAGTTCGGCCACTTCGCCGCTCGCCTCTACTTGAATCGATCGCGTCAGGTCGCCCTTGGTCACCGCCGTCGTCACCTCGGCAATCGCGCGAACCTGGTTCGTCAGGTTATCTGCGAGGAGGTTCACGTTTCCGGTGAGGTCCTTCCAAGTACCCGCCGCACCTGGCACGTTGGCCTGGCCGCCCAAGCGGCCTTCCACGCCGACTTCACGGGCCACCGTTGTCACTTGATCGGCAAATGTAGCCAGCGTGTCCGTCATGTTGTTAATGGTGTCGGCCAGAGCTGCCACTTCGCCTTTGGCGTTCACCGTAAGTTTCTTCGTCAGCTCTCCATTAGCGACGGCCGTCACGACTTTTACGATTCCGCGCACCTGCTCGGTCAAGTTTGCGGCCATCACGTTCACGTTGTCGGTGAGGTCCTTCCACGTACCGGCCACGCCGGGCACCTGTGCCTGACCGCCCAACTTGCCGTCGGTTCCGACCTCGCGTGCCACACGCGTGACTTCAGCGGCGAACGCGTTGAGCTGGTCCACCATCGTGTTGATCGTATTTTTCAGCTCGAGAATTTCGCCCTTCACGTCTACCGTAATCTTGCGTGACAGGTCGCCGCGTGCCACGGCCGTGGTCACTTCGGCGATGTTTCGCACCTGGCCGGTCAGGTTGCCGGCCATCGCGTTCACCGAGTCCGTCAGGTCTTTCCAAGTTCCGGCCACACCGGTGACGTTCGCCTGACCTCCGAGCCGACCTTCGCTACCGACTTCACGCGCCACGCGCGTAACTTCGGCGGCGAACGAACGCAGTTGCTCGACCATGGTGTTCAGCGTTTCTTTGAGCTGGAGGATTTCTCCTCGGACGTCCACCGTGATCTTGCGCGATAGGTCGCCGCTTGCGATGGCCGTCGCGACTTCGGCGATGTTTCGCACTTGGCCAGTCAAGTTGCTGGCCATGAAGTTCACGTTGTCCGTCAGGTCCTTCCACGTGCCGCCCACGCCGGGTACCTCGGCTTGGCCGCCCAATTTCCCTTCGGTGCCGACTTCACGCGCCACGCGGGTGACTTCACCAGCGAATGCGTTGAGCTGGTCCACCATCGTGTTAATCGTATTTTTTAACTCGAGAATTTCGCCCTTTACGTCCACAGTAATTTTGCGGGAAAGGTCGCCGCGGGCCACGGCCGTTGTTACTTCGGCGATGTTGCGTACCTGACCAGTCAGGTTGCCGGCCATGGAGTTGACCGAGTCGGTGAGGTCCTTCCACGTCCCTGCGACGCCAGGCACGTTGGCCTGTCCGCCCAGCCGGCCTTCGCTGCCGACCTCGCGCGCCACGCGGGTAACTTCTCCAGCGAATGCGTTCAGCTGGTCCACCATCGTGTTGATGGTTTCTTTGAGGAGCAGAATTTCACCGCTGACGTTCACCGTGATTTTCTTTGAAAGGTCGCCGCTCGCGATGGCGGTGGCCACTTCGGCGATGTTTCGCACTTGGCCAGTCAAATTGCTGGCCATTGAGTTGACCGAATCAGTGAGGTCCTTCCACGTTCCCGCCACGCCGGGAACTTGCGCCTGGCCTCCGAGTTTCCCGTCGGTGCCAACTTCGCGAGCGACGCGCGTAACTTCCGACCCGAACGACCGCAACTGGTCCACCATCGTGTTGAGGGTATCTTTCAATTCGAGAATTTCGCCCTTCACGTCCACCGTGATCTTGCGCGATAGGTCGCCGCGCGCCACGGCGGTAGCGACTTCTGCAATGTTTCGCACCTGGCCAGTCAGGTTGCTGGCCATGAAGTTCACGTTGTCCGTTAAATCTTTCCAGGTGCCCGCACCTGGAACTTGCGCTTGGCCGCCCAATTTACCTTCCGTGCCAACTTCGCGAGCCACGCGCGTGACTTCGCCCGCGAATGCGTTGAGCTGGTCCACCATCGTGTTAATCGTATTTTTTAGCTCGAGAATTTCGCCCTTCACGTCCACAGTAATTTTGCGTGACAGATCGCCGCGTGCCACAGCCGTGGTGACTTCGGCGATGTTGCGTACCTGGCCAGTCAGGTTGCCGGCCATGGAGTTAACCGAGTCGGTGAGGTCTTTCCACGTCCCTGCAACGCCAGGCACGTTGGCCTGTCCGCCCAGCCGGCCTTCGCTGCCGACCTCGCGCGCCACGCGGGTAACTTCACCGGCGAACCGGTTCAGCTGGTCCACCATGGTATTAAGCGTTTCTTTGAGCTGTAGAATTTCTCCGCGGACGTCCACCGTGATCTTGCGCGATAGGTCGCCGCTTGCGATGGCCGTGGCAACTTCGGCGATGTTTCGCACCTGGCCGGTTAAGTTGCTGGCCATGAAGTTCACGTTGTCGGTGAGGTCCTTCCACGTTCCTCCGACGCCGGGCACTTGCGCCTGGCCGCCCAGTTTTCCTTCGGTTCCAACTTCGCGGGCCACGCGGGTAACTTCCCCTGCGAAGGCGTTGAGCTGGTCCACCATCGTGTTAATCGTGTCTTTCAGTGCGAGAATTTCGCCCTTCACGTCCACGGTGATTTTGCGCGACAAGTCGCCACGCGCCACAGCCGTGGTCACTTCGGCGATGTTGCGCACTTGCGCGGTTAAGTTGCCGGCCATCGCGTTCACTGAGTCCGTGAGGTCCTTCCAGGTTCCCGCCACGCCGGGCACGATTGCCTGTCCGCCGAGCTTTCCATCCGTAGCGACTTCCCGGGCCACGCGGGTGACTTCCGACGCAAAAGAGCGCAGCTGGTCCACCATCGTGTTGATGGCTTCCTTCAGCTGCAGAATTTCGCCTCGCACGTCCACGGTAATTTTTCGCGAGAGATCACCGCTCGCCACAGCCGTGGCTACCTCCGCGATGTTGCGTACTTGGCCAGTCAAGTTGCTGGCCATTGAGTTAACGGAGTCCGTGAGGTCCTTCCACGTTCCCGCCACGCCGGGCACTTGCGCTTGCCCGCCAAGTTTTCCATCGGTGCCGACTTCGCGCGCCACGCGCGTCACTTCCGAAGTGAAGACGCCGAGCTGCTGAATCATCGTGTTTACGATTGTGGCGGACCTCAGGAACTCGCCCTCGAGTGGCCGGCCGTCGACGTCGAGTTGCACCGTTTGCGTTAGATTGCCTTTTGCGACAGCCGCGATCGCGCGCGTCACTTCTGTTGTCGGACGCAGCAAGTCGTCCACGAGCGTGTTGACGGAAACTTCCATCTCTCCCCATGCCGCCTTGGGAAGGTGAAAGCGCATCCGCTCTCGCGTTCGTCCTTCCTTGCCTACCACTTGTCCCACACGCTTCAATTCCTTCGCCATTTGCTGATTGGCGGCGACGATGTCGTTGAATGTATCTGCGATCTTGCCCGCCAGTCCGGTCCAGTTTCCTGGCAGCCGCACAGAGAAATCGCCATCCCGCATAGTCTGAAGACTCGCAAGGATTACGCTCATATTCGCGGCCACAAGTTCCGCGCCAGCGACAGTCTGGCCATTGCTCTTCGCCAGCGGCTCCGCCTCCACCGTCGTGGTTGCTGTTGTCTTGCCGGGGTCAGTTCTCTTCATACTTCTTCTCCCAACTGAGGAATCTTCATGTGCGATTTACTTCGATTTTTTCGATGGTACACCTCGACGTGGTCATAGCTCATGAGCACTTTGAGGCATGTGTTTGCTTGGCGTAGACTGCCACTGCGCTAAGGGCGGAATGTCCTCATTTCGATGTACTCAGCCGGACAGCAAACTGTAGTTCTTATCACAAAGCTACTCATACCCACCTACAGTGATTAGTGTATTTCGGAGGGGCCTGTTGGCATTTTGGCAACCTGGAAGGAAGGATTTTGCGGTCAATTCGGTCTCAAGCATTCCTCGTGTTATCCGCCGCAGACGAGCGATTGAACGCGCAGCATGGGTGCACAGATCGAGGACAGAAGTTATCGGCTTTCGCCACCGATCTGAGTCCTTAAGCCTAAGCTATCGGACAAATTGATGAGTTCGCCGCTGGAGGCGTCGCGTATGAAGTAATCAGCTGGACCGGCGGCGAGCAAAGCTTGGACTTTTTTCTTCGCATCTTCAAGTGTCGCAGCCTGCATGATCCAAATCGGACTGCCATCGCGGAGCTTTTAAAAGATATCGTAACCCAAACCCATATCCACCTCGGGAGACAAGCGAGTGGCACACACCTCGCGCCGGTAAGTGACTGAGGGGCTGGGAGCGCGGTCAACCCTACGACTTTAAGTGGCCACATAGCATTTGTATGTTCAACCTTGAACAGTGCCGTTGGCCGCGCGCGGCTAAAAAGAGTAGAGTTGGGCGGGTCCCGGCCGAAGACGAGGGCTTCTTGAAACCCAGGAAACGCTCCGACAAAGCACAAGTTTTATTTCCTAGCGGATTACCTCCATCAAAGCTCGTCCGCTACGACGCAGGCGAGACAATTTTTTCACAAGGCGACGAATGCACGACTGTTCATTACGTCAAGGAAGGCGTGGTGAAACTGACGCTGGTATCGAAGCGGGGAAGAGCTGCCGTCCTTGGATTTCTGGGCCGAGGCGATTTCTTTGGCGAAACCTGCATAAGCAGCCACGCTTTCTATTCGACATCGGCCGTCACGCTCGTGCCCGGTTCGGTGATGGTCATAAATCGAAAAAAGATGCTGAAGATGATCGAGGATGAGCCAACGGTGTGCTCTCAGTTCATCAACTATCTCTTGGCGCAATCATCGGATCGAGCAAGATCTGATCGATCACCTCTTCAATCCGAGCGAAAAGCGGCTGGCGCGAACCCTTTTGCTACTCGCCGAGTACGAGGCGGATAATGCTGACGTTTCGATCATGTCGCGAATCAATCAGGACACTCTGGCGGAGATGATTGGAACTACCAGACCGCGCGTTAACTTCTTCATGAACAAGTTCAGGAGGCTAGGCTACCTCCACTATGACAAGAACGGCAGACTCGAAGTATACAAGTCATTTGCCCAGGTGTTGCACGATTGAGACTTGGAGGAATCGCGAGGGCAGCTAAGAAAACAAGAGGAGGCAAGTTGCGGGCCTCCTCTTCGAGAGCTGCAACTAACTTGTACTGCCCGAGGTTGTACGCCGCACCTGTCGCTCGCTCGCCGGATAATCAGATGAAGATTCACCGGTCGAGGAAATATCTTCCGCGCCTGTGTTCTTCATGATTTCCTTCGCTCGCTTGATTTCATCCGACGTATCGCAGTGAACCGACAGAAGGATTCCGCCTTTCTGGATGCGTCCTTCGTATCGTTTTGCTTCGTACTCCGGAATTCCGAGTCCAATTAGCGCGCCGGTGACGCCGCCGATAGCGCCCCCAACTCCTACTCCCGCGAGAGCCGCCATGATCGGTCCAGCCGCGATAAACGGACCTACGCCCGGAATCGCGATTGCGCCAATTCCGGCCAGCAGGCCGAGCGCGCCGCCTAGCACCGCACCAGAACCTGCTCCAGTGGCGGCACCCTCCGGCGCTTTCGTGGCTTTCTGCGTGCCGATTTCCTTGGTACCGAGATTGTCGGGAAGCAATGCGGAGATATCGGACGCTGGAAATCCAGCTCGCACAAGAGTATCTGTGGCGTTATCAGCGCTCGCTAAACTTGAATAAATTCCGAATACAGCCGTCTTTTTTGCTGCCATCTTCATGACTCCTTTTGTGAGATGCGGGTTACGTTCAAAATAACCTTTCACCGCGACTACTCGGGGGAGCCACTTCGAGTTGATTGGTCACATTATTCGCCCCCGCTATTGCCACAGCCTTGGATTCGATGGTTGCCTTTTCATCTTCGGAACGAACGGGACCTTTCAGAGTAACTTTGCCGTCTTGTGTGATGATCTTGATGTTGTGCGCGTAGGTGGAGAGAGACTTGTCTTTCATGATTGAACTGCGAATTTCCTTGGTGATGTTGCGGTCGGCCGCATTCATCTTCTGCTGGTCAGCCGTCGTGGCACCTTTGTTGGCATCACCCTGATTCGTTTTTGTGTTGTCAGGAGCATTTTGCTGGGCGCGAAGCGCTGGGCTGGCACCCAACGAGAAACCCAATAACACCGACAGCGGCAAGCCTTTCCAAACCCTCAGTGTGCGAACCATTTCGTGGTACCTCCCAGCTCAGTTATGAGCCCTATCAATATCTGGTATGCAAGATCTTGCGTGCTACTTATTCCTCTGACCTCGATCCTTTTTACGATCGTTGTGCTGTTCCTCAGTTTTCTTCGACGCATCGCTTTCTCGTCCCGACTCGGTCTGGCTTCCATGCTCTCCATGACCGCCGTGTTGTCCTGGATTGTGCCGTTGCCCGCCTTGCTCGCTGCCGCGAGGAAACTGGCTCGGTTGCAATCCCTGCCTGTGCTCGCCGTGTTGCCCCTCCTCCGATTGATCTCGCTTTTTGCGATCCGTCTCCGGTTGTCGCTTTGCGCCTGTGTTCGGCATGTCTTTCTCCTTGGTTTGGCCGTATCAACTCTGGCTACAGAGATGAAGCCTACGGTCAGTCTGCCATCTTCGCCATACGGAGAACGGCGTAGATTGGTGGATAGTGCGCAGTAGAGTGCCGGGGAGTAAAGATATATTTCGCTGGTTCCTCCGCACGACGTGTCAAGGGCTTATAGGCACAGTGACTAGTACAGCGAATCTCTCATTCTCCTAATCCTAAGAATGTATGGGAGCTTAAACCGTACGGCCGCAAAATCGGCCAGTAGAGTGGGAGTCTGACTACTGGTTCTGACTAAAGGAGGCAAAACGTGAAACCGGCATCGCTTGCAGGGTTGGTGCTGATCGTATTGGGCGTAATTACGTTTGCCTATCAAGGCATTACTTACACGACGCACAAAAAGGTGTTGGATGTTGGACCCATCCAAGCGACCAAAACGGAGCACAAAACAATTCCACTGTCTCCGATTTTCGGCGGAATAGCTCTTGTGGGCGGAATCATACTCATGATGGCAGGCGCGAAAGAAACCTAGCTATATCACTTTCGAGCGCCCTTCCTAACCTAGAACTATGCGTATTTGGTGCACCGCGCCATCATCAACGAGCGGAATATTGGCCGAACCAGCCTGCAGTCTGCCGTCGAGTTCCGTGATCGCCACTCCGCGCGTAACGCCAGAAGGGTTTTCCACTCTGATTTTGTAGACTGCCGAGTGGTATTTGAATTCGATCGAATATGCGGGCCAGTTTCGAGGGATGCAAGGATCGATCGAGAGCGTCATTCCGCGCAGACGGAACCCGAGAATCCATTCGATGCCTGCACGATAGAGCCAACCTGCCGAGCCCGTGTACCACGTCCAGCCGCCACGGCTCACATGCGGCGGCTCGGCATAAATATCACCGGCCACCACGTACGGCTCGACCTTGTATCGCTGCACACCGGCGCGCGAGTTCGTGCGATGAATCGGGCTGATCATCCGGAAAAGCTCGAGGGCCTTCTCGCCTTCACTGAGCGCTGCGAATGCGATCAGCATCCACGTCGCCGCGTGACTGTACTGCCCCCCGTTCTCCCGAATCCCGGGTAAGTATCCTTTGATGTAGCCCGGATCGTGATCGGTGTGATTGAAAGGCGGCGTTAAGAGCAGAATCAGGCCGTCCTTGCGCCGCACTAACTGACTCTCAGCGGCCGCCATGGCACGGACACCGCGCCCGGGCTCGGCTGCGCCGCTCATGATTCCCCACGTTTGCGCGATAGAATCGATTCGGCATTCCGTATTTTGCGCGGACCCCAGCGGCGTGCCGTCGTCGTAATAGGCGCGCCGATACCATTCACCGTCCCATCCTTCGCGCTCGAGAGCCGCTTTCAGTGCGCTCACGTGCAGCCGCCAGGCCTCTGCGCGCTTGCCTTCGCCGCGCGTATCCGCAATTTTCGCGAACTCCCAAAGAATGGTATGCAAGAACCAGCCGAGCCAGATACTTTCTCCCTTGCCGTCTTGGCCGACGCGATTCATGCCGTCATTCCAATCTCCAGTTCCCATCAAGGGCAGACCATGCGCTCCAACGGAAAGGCTGCGATCGAGCGCCCGCGCGCAGTGTTCGAAAAGAGTGCCGCGAGTCTCCGACACGCGAGGCTCGAAGTACGATTCCTTTTGGCCTTCCGCCAGAGTGTCGCCTTCAAGAAACGGAATCATTTCTTCGAGGACGCCCGTGTCGCCGGTAATTTCGATGAACTGGATAGCGGCGTAGGGAAGCCAAAGCAGATCGTCGGAAATACGCGTTCGAATTCCGCGTCCCGAAGGAGGATGCCACCAGTGTTGGACATCGCCTTCGACAAATTGGCGCGACGCCGCGCGCAACAAATGTTCGCGGGCGACGCTTCTTTTCGCAACGCCAAGGGCTATTACGTCCTGAAGTTGATCGCGGAAACCGTATGCGCCACTCAACTGATAAAACGCGGCACGCGCCCAGACGCGGCAACTGAGCGTTTGGTATAGCAGCCAGCGATTGAGCATGAGATCCATGGCCGGTTCAGGTGTGGCGACCCGGACTGCTCCAAGCAGATCATCCCACCGGCGCGTAACATTGCGCAAAACTTGGTCTAAATCCGCACTGCGGTGACGCCTGATCAATTCGCGCGCCTGATCTCGGTTCTCAGCTTGGCCTAACAAGAAAACAACTTCTGCGCGCCCGCCAGGCTTCAATTCAATGACGGTTTGAAGTGTGGCACATGGGTCGAAACCAGCGCCGACATTTTGTGAAAGTGGGCCGCTTCGTTCCAACGCCGCAGGCCGGTCCGGCCCACCGTTCCGACCGAAGAACTCGGAGCGGTCTCCCGTGTACGAAGTCTGCCAACCGCAAAGATCAGCAAACGCGATGCGGCCGCCAAATTCGCCGGCCCATGCGTTGCGCGCGATCAGTGCGCCAGTCGAAGCATCCATCTCCGTAATGATGTAAGGCGCCGTTGCGCTGCGCGAACTTCCCAGTACCCATTCAGCATAAGCGGTGATCGAAAGGCGACGGGTGCGACCGGAAGTATTTTGCAAAGTGAGCCGCGAAATTTTGATCGGGTCATCGGCCGGAGCGAACTGCAAAAGCTCATGCGCAATACCGTGCGATCCATGCTGGAAACGTGTGTAACCTTGACCGTGCCGCGCCACATAAGTGGCCGTTTCGTCGCGAATCGGCAGCGCCGTCGGGCTCCAAACCTCGCCGGTGTTTTCGTCGCGGATGTAAATCGCTTCACCCGGCGTGTCAACAACGTGATCGTTGGACCACGGCGTGAGCTGATTTTCGTGGCTGTTGAGCGCCCACGTAAATCCGGAACCGGACTCCGACGCGATAAATCCGAAGATGGGATTCGCAATCACGTTGATCCAGGGCTCTGGGGTTCGCAATCCCGCATCGAGAATCGTCACATACTCGCGGCCATCTTCGCTAAAACCGCCGAATCCATTGAAAAACTGAAGTCGCTCCCGTGGGGCTGAAGGCTCGACATATTTGCCGGGACGAGCGGGCCGTACCGGCGCAAAGAGATCCGGCTCGCGGGCCTGCGCTCTTGAAATCTGCTCGGAGAGTGTGCCACGGCGGCTCAAAAGGACGACGCGCGCAATAACTTGCAGCTGAGCACGCGCTGCCTCCGGAAGTAAATCGCCTCGCAACAAGAAAATCTTCCCGCTCGCTGAGCTCGTGTCCGGAGAAAGCCTCAATTGACTGCCGCGGACGAGCGCCTCGAGCGAACCTTGCAATTCCTGAACGTACGATGGAGCCCTTTCGTTGATGATTACCACGTCGGCCGACAGCTGCTTCATGCGCCAATACTCATGTGCTCGCAGCAGTTGCCGGATGAGCTCAAAATCCTCCGTGTCGTCAATGCGCGCGAGAACGATCGGCAAATCACCCGAGATACCTTGCGCCCACAACGTCGAGCGATCCAAAGAACTGGCGCTCAGCACATCGGGCGGTGGCCGCAGCGACGAATCGGAATAGAGCACTGCGTTCGCTAGCCTCTGGAAAAGATGCGCCTCGTCCGGGTTTATTCCGAGGTGCTGAAGCTGCACTTGCGCTTGCGTCCACGCGAGCGTACGAGATCGTTCATAGGTCCTCGCGTCGTGATGCTTATCGGCGAGTGCCAGAACTTCATCGCGTGTTGAAGCCACGACCGTCGAGCAGATCAAGTGCGCAGTTCTTCCTGGTGGAATGCGCACGGTGAGCCGAAGGCACATAGCCGGATCGAGCACTGCGCCAACCGTGTTTGAAAGCGGCCGGCCGTCGAGAACCGAAATTGGATTTCTCGAGCTGCGCCCCCGCCCCAGAAATTTTGCGCGATCCGTCTCATATTGCAGTTCCCCGATCGTCTCAGCTTCCGAAACGAGCACGTGCGCGACCCAAACAGACGCCTCGTCTTCCGACCGCTTGCGGCGCGTGGCGACGATCGCTCCCACATCAGAGACAAACTCCGTCTCCACAAAGAGATTTGCAAATGCCGGGTGGGCCACATCGGCGGCCTGCGAGGTGAGAGACAATTCCGAGTAGGAGGTCACCTGAATGTCACGCGCGCGCGCGCCGAGGTTCGTGATGGAAACGCGCCGAACTTCGGCATCGTCTTCGGAGGATACGACTACCTCGAGGGTAGTGCTCAGGGATCGGTCGCGCCGCGTAATCTCGGCGCGATCTTCATAAAAGACCGCCTCATACGAATCCGCCTCAACTCCACACGGCTGATAGCCAGCGGACCAGACAGCGCCGGTCTGCTCATCGCGAAGGAAGATGTAGGATCCCCAGCAGTCTCGCGTGAGATCGTCTCGCCAGCGAGTAATTGCAATGTCGCGCCAGCGGCTATATCCCGACCCTGCCGCCGTGAGCATCACCGCGTAGCGCCCGTTAGAAAGCAGCTGCGTTCTCGGCGTGACATCGTGCGGCGTTCGGAACCGGCGCACAACGGGCGGGATCAGTTCGCGAACTTGTGCCGTAGCCGAGACTTCCTCCGCGCGAGGCCGCGCTACAAGCACGTCGCGCGGCGTGCGCTCCTGAAGCAATAGCTCGGTTGCTTGGACAATCGGCTCAATATGGAAGCGGCTTCGCATCACTCCATCGCGCAGGGCGTTCGCAAATGCCACGAGCGACATTCCCTGATGGTGCGCCATGAAAGCTCGTACCACCTCGACATCAAAGCCTTCAGGCAGCCGGCTACTTGTATAGTCGAGCGCTTCGTAGAAACCGTAGGTTCCCAAGCCGCCTGCGCGCGTGAGAGCTGCAAAGTTTTCCACCGCCGCCGTTGGATCGACCATTGCTGCGAGCGCAGTGGCGTAAGGCGCGATCACGATATCCTGGCTGAGGCCACGCTTGAGTCCGAGCCCCGGCACTCCAAAACTCGAGTATTGGTACGTGAAATCGATATCGCGAGCGTAGTAGGCGGACTCTGAAATTCCCCACGGAACGCCGCGCTCCTCCCCATATTCGATCTGCCGGAACACAACGTGTACATAAGTCTGGCTCAGGAGGCTTTCGGCCGGGGAACGCATCACGAGTGCAGGCATTAAATATTCAAACATCGAGCCAGACCACGAAATCAGCGCAGATCCGCGGCCCACTGGCGTCAAAGCGCGGCCGAGATGGAACCAATGCGATGAAGGGACGTCACCCTTCGCAATGGCGATGAAGCTCGCAAGGCGAGCCTCTGAGGCAAGCAAGTCGTAACAATTGGAGTCCAGGCTTCCTTCAGCCGCCCGATATCCGATGGAAAACAGTTTGCGAAATTTATCGAAGAGAAAACTGAAATCCATTTCGTCGAAGAATCTCGCACACGACTCAGTAATCTCCCGCAGCCGCCGTCCCAAATCGGCTGCCTCCACGCCGGACTTCTCGAAAGCGTGGACAAGCGCATCGATCCGGTCTAATACATCGGTATTCTTCTTCACATCGGTTGCCAACATCGCGCGACGCGTCTTGAGTTCGCGAACAGCGCCCTGGAATCGTTCTGGACCTGTCTGCAAAGTTGGAAAATCTTGAAAGAATGGTTCAATTGCGACCCATTCTGGCGCATCATCCTGACCGCGCTGTGACATGGCCACAATCTCTTTCAGCTCCAATCGCAGCCAGGGAATTAGAATCGTGGCATCTCGGTAGTGACTCTCGACGCACTCGAATGCGGCGTCAGCCCAGGCTCGTACTTCCAAATCGATCGGATCTCCGCGCTCTTGCACAACTGTCTGCGCAATATCCGTAACGATTTGTGCATACTCCCGTAACTCAACGAGCCGCGCCGCCCAATCCCTCACATTCATAGAGGGCTGATCAATTAGCAGCTGCAAGGCATCAACCGCATTGATAAGGTGCTTCTGCGTGACGGTCTGCGTGCGGCGAATATCCGTGGTTTTGGACAGCGCCTCTCGCAAGAGATCAACCGAATCTGCCAATCCTTCGAGGAAACGCGCTTGGGACAACGGATTCTCGATCAATTCGCGGCAGCCATTTCCGAGCGCCAACAAATGCCCCGCAATGTTTCCGCTGTCAACGGACGAAACATATTGGGGATCGAGCGGTCGGAGATCGCGTGTGCTATACCAGTTGTAAAAGTGGCCGCGAAATCGTTCCATCTGCACCATCGTCTGTAGCGTTGCTTCCCACCGTTCGACAGCATCGCGCGTGCCCAGCCAACCGAAGTCGCGTGCCGCAAGTACGGAGAGCAGATACAGTCCGATATTCGTAGGTGAGGTGCGGTGGGCTACCACGACTTTTGGATCTTCCTGAAAATTGTCCGGTGGAAGGAAATGGTCTGCCGATGACACGAACGTCTCAAAGAAGCGCCACGTCCTCCGTGAAATGGACCGAAGCGATTTCACCTCGATTTCTGAGAGCGCTTCTATCTGAGGCGGTTTTGGAGGAAGGCTGATCCACCGGGCTATGGCGGGCGCAGCGGCCCATACAATAACAAAAGGCAGGGCGGCATGAAGGCTAGCGCGATGCCCCAAGGCAATAGCCGCCAGCGCACCGCCCGCGAGCAACACGCTGCCCTTCATGCGTATGAAAATTCCGTGAGGATTCAAATCCACCGTACGTTTGGCCTGGGCAGCCGTCACCCATTCCAGTAGGTTCTTTCGGGTTATGAACAAACGCCCTAAGGTGCGCACGATCGCGTCCAACATCAGCCAGGTTTGATAGGCGAGAAAGATCACCATCAATGCGGATTGAGCGGCACCGAGCAAGAAATCGGAAAGAACATTTCGAAAGTGGCTGCGCTTTGAGATTCCGCCCAGCCGTGTGTTTAACCCCGTTAGAAATGGGATTAGAGCGGGAATTAAGATCGTCGCAAGAATGAATGCTGTCCAAATCCAGGGAGAAACTTCGGGAATCAACCAACCAGCGAGCAGCGTTAGAAACATTGTAGGCGCCAAAAGACTGCGGCGTAGATTATCGATCATCTTCCAACGTCCCAAGGCGGGTATGCGGACCTTGACGCCTTTCTCGGCAGGCGCACTGCGAAGGCCGAGAATCCACGGCAGCAATTGCCAGTCGCCCCGCGCCCAGCGGTGATGCCGAACCGCAAAGGCCTCATAGTGCGACGGAAAATCGTCGAAGAGTTCTATGTCGGTGACCAGTGCCGTCCTTGCAAAAACACCTTCAAAAAGATCGTGGCTCAGGAGGGTGTTGTCGCCCACTTTGCCAGCGAGCGCGGATTCGAAGGCATCAATGTCATAGATTCCCTTGCCGGTGTAAGAACCCTCTCGAAAAAGATCCTGATACACGTCCGAGACAGCAGATGCGTAGGGATCAATTCCACTGGGTCCAGAGAACACCCTCTGAAAGAACGACCCCTCTCGTTTCGTCGGCAGTGACGGAGTAATCCGTGGTTGCACAATCCCGTAGCCGTCCACCACTCGTCCTTCCTCCGGGCTGAATTCGGGCCGGTTCAATGGATGAGCCATCGTTCCCACCAGACAAATGACGGCTCCGCGAGGAAGCCTCGTGTCTGCATCGAGCGTGATCACGTAACGGACGCCCGGCACAAATTCTGGCGGCCCGTCGGCCGCTATGAAAGAAGTTTGGGTGGACCCTCGCAAGAATTGGTTCAGCTCGTGGAGCTTTCCGCGCTTCCTCTCCCACCCCATCCATTTTTGTTCGCATTCATTCAAGACACGCTTGCGATGAAACAAGAGGAAGCGGTTTCCGCCTCCGTAGACAGGACCGTGCCGTTGATTCAGCCCGGAAATCCCTTCCACCGCGGCCGCCAAGAGTTCTTCATCACTGGGCTGACTTTCAGTCGGCGCATCCGTCCAGTCGGATAACAGGGCGAATCGGAGATCACCATCCGGATTCGCTAGGTAGTGAATTTCCAATCGTTCGACTTGCTCCTTAATAAATCCCTGCGAGGTTAGAAGCGTCGGTACAACCACCATCGTGCGAAATTCCGAAGGCACGCCTGCGCGTAACTCCAAACGTGGCAAGTTACGAGGCCCGAGCAAATCAGTTACAACTCGATTGATGAGCGCAATAGCCAGATCCGAAGCTGGAACAAGACCCAAAAGACCGAACAGGATGAGGTATTTCGCATTCAAGCCCAGTTCCTGAGCGTGAACCAGCGGGATCGCCAATATAATCGCCGTCAATACGGCGATGGTGCCCAGGTAACCAGGGACTGCGGCTCGCACGTACAGACGCAAGAGCCAGCGTCTCCACGGAAGTTGGAAATTTAGCTCCTTTTCGAACGAGAGCCGTCCGTGCGAGACAAGGTAGAACCCTGGATCTGCCTTTTTATTGTCGCCAGGCTGCCCATTGTGCTGAGGGTCTGCGCTCGCGCGCTTCGCGCGTTGCACGGCGCGATGCGCAGTCTCGATTTCAGTGTAAGGCGAGCCACGCGAAAGGTCCTCAATCGCATGGCGGTATTGATCGCGCGTATCAAAATCCATCGCGCCGAAACTGCTTCCTTCCCGCAGGATTTCGTCCACTAAACTGACGCTTTCAAAAAACATTTGCCAATCAAACGCCGACGTCAAACGCATGCTCGTGATGATGTTGCGCACAGTCACGCTCATCGAGGCTTGTTCTTGATGTTCTGCTCGCACTACCTCGTCGGCGGAAGAGCCCTGTGCGGAAAGTCGTTCATCGAGCCACAACAATATGGGCCCTACTCTCGGGTCGAGATCGCGCAACCGCTGAACGAGCTGCACCGCAAAAGCCCGATCCAAAGGTTTGCTCTCGAGACTCCTGAGAACCGCTGCAGGCGCTACGGGAGGTGGACCGCCGGCGCCGAGAAGGCTATCAGCGATCTTATCCGCTTCTTCACGCGCTGCCCGGCTCCGCACAAGTCGCTCCGACACTCTGCGAAGATTTTCGACCAGCACCACCCGTAGCGTGATCGCCAAGGCCCAGAGCTCGCCGATCGTGAGCGGTTGAACGCGCTGATACGCGCCCACGAAACGTCGCAGTATTTCAGGGTCGAACCGGCTGTCTGTATGGGCCACATATGCCCAAGCGACGCCGAATACGCGGGGATACCCTTCTAGATGGCCGGTGGCCAGCTTCGGCAGTTTTCGATAGAAACCCGGAGGGAGATCGTCTCGAATTTCGCGGAGCTGTTCTTCAACGATATAGAAATTGTCAACGAGCCATTCCGCCGCTGGCGTAATCGCCTGCTCACGCGAAATAGCCGCGGCAGTGGCCCGGTAAACTTCCAGCAGCACGCGGCCGTTTTCCAACACACGAGGAAGTAAGGGACGACCTTCGCCTGATGTCTGAGTCACCGTTTGTGCAGCTGCCAGCGACTCGGCGTGCTGCTCGAGGCGTTCCACGCTGAAGAGTTCAGCGCGAATCGGCTCCTCAAGTTCGGGAAACACGACTAGCGGCGAATGGGACATAACTCCTTCTTCTTAAAATTACTTCCGCGAAAGAAAAAGAGCCAGTGCGGATACGAATGATTAGGGGCGGCGTTACTGCGATTAGAAGAATACAGCGGCTCAGGCAGACCTTCACGGTCTATTTTGGGGCATTAATGCTTCTTACTGTTAAATCCCTGCGCCGAACGAGATAGCTGATAAACATGAATAGCGTGTTTATAACTGCCAGAAAATCCGCGCCTGACCAGGAAACCCGCGCGCCTGTGATGATCCGCGCGCGGCCCCTTATTCATACCGCAAGCCTAACCCGCTTTGCGCAGGTCCGGCTGGCGCACTACACCACCTGCGGGGTTCTGCGCAACTCGAACGGACTGCCCGCGCTCCGAGATGGCGGCCCGAAGAATTCGTTCCAAATCTGCCTTGCGATAAGGATGGCAAAGGAAATCAAAGGCTCGGAGGTTCAATGCTGCCAGGTAGTCCCTATATTCCTGCGGACACGATGGAGCGCACACAATGATCGCGGGAATTTCGACCGGCTGCCGCTTTAAAAGGCGAACGATTTCGCGGTAGGTGCCGTCGATTAGCCAAAAACCGCAAAAGCATGCGGCGACGGTTTCCTTGGCAAGCACGGCTCGCACTTCCTCGACGCCCTTCGCCCAAACCGTTTTTAATGGGTACCCATAAAGCAAGTCTCGCATGCTTGTGCCGATCACCGGCTCAGCAGTCGCCACCAATACTGTCGGTCGAGCAACAGCTGGTTCAATCGTTTCAACTGACTCGTGCTTAGATACACTCCTAATATTCCCTCCCGCAGCCGCCGACCGATTCATAGGGAATGCCTTTCTATTTTTGGACGAAAAGAAGGATGAAAGCCGGCCCAGCCTCCAACCTCGCTTTCACAAGGTCTCCGGCCCCATCCTTCTTCCGTGGCGCCATGATCGTAAAAATAAACGCCTTCAACAATACAGACTAGGTCTTAGTGGACCCGGGAACTTGCTGTAGGAGCGCCACAACTCAACAAGAAGCCGGCGCGCACACGAACGCGTGGAATCAAGAAAAATTGTCGAATAACAGAATTATTCTTCGCTCGGCGAGGGCGACCGAGGTTAATTAAGCTTCAACAATTTGATTTCGCACGGCGTAACGAACCAATTCGCTCACAGTATGCAGCTGCAGTTTACGCATGATGTTGGCGCGGTGTGTTTCAGCCGTCTTGACGCTGATGCAAAGCGACGAGGCTACTTCCTTGCTGCTCTTGCCTTCCGCAAGCAATTGCACAATTTCCCGTTCGCGCGAAGTGAGCCGGTCGCGGAGCGATGTGGGGAGCTCTGAGCGCATCCGGCCTTCCTTGAAATTCGTCAGCATCACCTCTGTAGCGCGAGGCGTGAGAAATGGCTTGTGATTCGCGAGAGTTTCAACCGCGATAATCAGATCCCGGTCCGAGTCCGACTTTACGATGTACCCGCGCACGCCAGCCTCGAGAATATCCCGAATCAACTGGTCCGAGTAATGCACCGACAGAATCAGAATTTCGGTGTTCGGCGATTCCTTGCGGATTCGGCGAGCGGCGTCGACGCCGTTTAAATCGGGCATGCTGATGTCGAGGATGGCGATATCGGGCTTCAGCTCTTGCGCCTTCGAAACAGCCTCTCGCCCAGTGTGGGCCTCGCCGCAGATTTCCCATCCCGCATGGGACTGCAGCATGCCTTTGATACCGCGCCGCATCAGATCGTGATCATCCGCTATCAAGATTCGCAGGGCTTTCATCGTTTGCTCCTACAGTTTCAAGATCAAATGTTAAGTATACAGCCGCCTTGTCACTTGCCGGCGTAAAGAAGAAAAGCCAACTCGCTGCGACCGACCCGGACTGAGCATTCGACGGATCAATTGGCGGAATGAGTCGTGGAGCAGATTGCCCGGGCCGTGCGTCCCCCGAAAATACGCAGGCACTTTATTCCGCTTCGACTGCCGAGGCCTATCGGAGCCTTCCTGTAGTACTCTTAGGTAGAATCCTGTAGTTTCGTAAGAAATTGATGCACTTACGGGCAGGGCTGGGCCTTTATGGAGAACCGGCTGGCCTGGTGGGTACTGGTCTCGCACCTTCAGCTTGGACAGACTCGCCCACAGGAAGACTCGATATAATCGTTGTCCCTCCGGGCCGAGATCTGATTTGCAGCCAGCCTCCCAGTTGCCTTATCCGCTCCCTCATTCCTCGAATGCCCACGCCTAATTGGCCGCCGCTGCTATTCAGCGCCGCCAAGACGTCGTCGGGGATACCCTTGCCGTTATCCGTTACTTCGAGGCGAACAACACCTGATTCCCGAGTGATGCGGACTTTAGCCGTTTCACTTCCCGAGTGCCGAAAAATGTTGGTCAGAGCCTCCTGCACGATACGGAAGAGCGTTCGCTCCACGATTTCTGCAAGCCGCTGCGGGCCGATCGAAACGTCCAACTCCACTCTTACTTTGCTTCGCTGGGTGAAACCGTCAATGTACCATTCGAGTGCCGATTTCAATCCGGCATAGTCGAGAGTCGGGGGATACAAAAGATACGATAGCGTCCGTGTCTCGTCGGATGCCTTCTGCGATAGATCAATTGCTTCGCGGAGCATTTCTGCGGCGCCTGGGTCGCTTTCGGAGACTCTGGCATTGACCGCCGAAAGATGAATCACCAACGCGGCGAGGCTCTGGCCCGTGCTGTCGTGTAGCTCCCGGGCAATCCGGCGGCGCTCCTCGTCTTGCAGTTGGAGCAAACGGCCGGAGAGATTGCGGAGCGCCTCTTCCGCATCCTTGCGCGAAGTGATGTCTCTGTTGATTTCGAGGATCCCAATCATTCGGCCCTTCTGGTCACGCTGCAACACTTGGCGGCTTGTCACAACGATTCGTTTTCCATCTTTTGTGAGATGAACCAGCTCACCTTCCCACCAACCTCGGCTGAAAAGCTTTTCATGCACCTGCTCGAACGCCTCGGAAAACTCGGTGCTCAGGAAGTGATGCGATACATTTCCACAGGCTTCTGCAGCCGACCAGCCGTAGGTCTCCTGCGCTCCTCGGTTCCAGAACAAAATCACGCTATCCGCGTCGCGGACGATAATTGCATCATGGGCGAGCTGCAATAATTCAGTTTGTTTTCTTAGATCCTCAATTGTTCGCCGCTCTTCCGTACGATCTTCGATCGCAAGCAGTATCCAGCGCCCCGAGCCATCGTGACTCGCGATTTGTCGAGCGTTCAACACGAGAAACTTTTGGCCGACCCCCGGGAATTCGTGAGCGAGTTCGTAATTTCTTAATTCGGTTTTCTGTCGAAGAACGTTTCTGAGTGAAGAGAGGAGGCCAGGAACGTTCCATTGGCCGCCACCGATTTCATTCATGGGCCGGTTTTCGATTTCGTGGGGCGTGACTCGGAATGTTTCGATAAAGGCCCGATTCGCCGACAGGATTCGTAGGTCTTCGTCGAGTACCACAACGGACTCCCGAATTGTTTCGGCCATCGTCTCGGCATAGGCCCGCGCCTCGATAGGTTTTATCTTTTGATCGTCGGTATTCATCAAGGTTAGTGAACGCTTGTGTAAAGCGGAAGAGCGGTTGGCTACGAGGTGCAAATATCTAACGGGCTTTCGATAGGTTCTTGCCCTCGAAGAATGACTTATGTTGTCCGATCGCCTCCACCGCAGTCACGAGCCAGTTCGCCTGAGATTTTAGCAGGTAACCGCTCGCTCCCGCATTCTGAGCTTCTCGGACCATCTGCGAGGATTCGTGCTGCGTAAATATCAGAATTTCAGCGCTCGGAAGCGCTTTCTTAATCTCTGGGGTAGCCGCCAGACCGTTCAGCTCCGGCAAAGTCAAGTCCATGATCACCACGTCCGGCTTGAGCTCTTTTGCCTTGCCGATAGCTTCCGAGCCATCGGTCGCTTCGCCGACAACTACCCATTCTCCGCGCGTACTGAGCAACCTTCCCAAGGCTGTTCGCACCGCTTTTTCGTCGTCCACAATCAATATACGAAGACCGGCCATCATATCCCTTAAACGTTAGTACACCTTATCCCGGCGTGCTGAACTCTTTTCCCGTATTCCCCACCGGGAAAGATGTACTACATGCTTTGCCTTTTTCCGATTATCGCTGGCTGCATCGAGCATCCGGTAGCGATGGGCGTAACCTACTAAATGCACCAGCTTTGAGGCCGGGGACACTGGGAGCTTTTAATTGCACATCCATCACCATTTCGGGCTAGTAGTGGGACGCTTGGCCGCTCGGAGCGGAAAAGCGAATTTCACTTACGACATCTTTAGAAACCCTCCGAACGATCAGGCGACTTGGATAGAAACCGTTCAAGGTCGATAATCTCCCGACCAGAAACAGCACTAAGAGTCCGAAAAGGACGAAACTGATTTCCCCGCTCGGATAATATCGCCCTCTGTTATAGAATCCACTTCGGAAAACCGACAAAAATCGCGAGCGAGAGGACAATTCCCAAGAAAATCAGCACTGAATTCCACCTTCGAATTTTCACGCTGGGAAGGGCGGACCATGTCCAATCCCTTCCCATCGCGCAGCAGAATAAATAGCTAACGAGTTGTCCCTGCTTTTGCAGCTCGCTGTCTTGGTTTTGTCTCGCCTTCTTCTCCGGTTCCGCCTTGGTATGCCTCCTGATTAATCTGCTTTGAGAGATCTGTCAGTTTCTGATCGGTCTCCTTCTCCTCTTCGAGCGTCTGCTCCAGCAACGACGCCGCATCGCTTTCGCCCATCAGCTCTGCGTACGCGTGGACGGCCCCGTACGCCGCGATCTCATAATGCTCCACCCTTTGCGCCGCAGAAATCAGCGCCGCGTCCATGACGGCGCCTTCGTAATCTTCGGACATCACTTCACTGCCCTCCGCCACGATGCCTTCCATCCCCTTGCATTTCTTACCCTTCACCGGCTCACCCAAGCCGCTGAAAATCTTTTCAATGCGTGCGGCATGTTCTTTCGTTTGCTCCAGGTGCTCCTCGAAGCCTTTTCGCAGCTCCTCTGAAGTGGCCGTTTTGGCCATTTTGGGTAATGCCTTGATCAACTGCTGCTCCGCGTTGTAAAGATCGCGGAGTTCATCCACGAAAACCGATTTCAAAGTTTTTTCCGCCATGACAATCTCTCCTGAAGGGTCGCGCCCTAAGATTTTGACGATGCAGCGGTAGACTAGGCTGGGCTTGCGAGCCTCGCCATCAAGCAATTCCTGTAACCACTAGACCAAGTTGCTTTAGCCATTGTCGAAATCAGTTTCACCTGCATTAGGAAATTCCCCAATCCGATTAGATTTTTATCTCGGGCTCAAAGCGCGAATATACGGCCAATCGTTCCAATAGGTACAAGGTGTGCTGTATTCCGATGGAACAAGTTTCTATGCACTATCGAAATGCTGTTCGATTCATCATCTGATCTGAGGAGACGCGACATGAACTGGGATCAAATTCAAGGTAAGTGGAAGCAATCAGCCGGCAAAATCAAGGAAAAGTGGGGAAAATTGACGGACGACGACCTGACCACCATTAACGGCAAGAGGGAACAGTTGGTGGGAAAGATTCAAGAGCGGTACGGGATTGCGAAAGATGCGGCCGAAAAACAGGTCGATGAATTTACTTCCTCTTTTCGGCTGGACGACGCATCGAAAAGCGCCAAGAGCTCGTTTTGATCCAGGTGACCAGTTCCAACTGAAAAAATGAACTTCAAGGAGAAGTCTGATGGCACGATACGGTAAAGCGGCCGGCCGGAGCGTGAAGAGTGCCTTGCACCGCGAAAAGCGCGGGACTCTTCGATCCGGCAAAAGCGGGAAAGGCGGCAGGGTAACAAGCCGCAAGCAGGCGATTGCGATTGGACTTTCCGAAGCGCGCAAAAAGGACGCCAAGGTTCCCAGGAAGTCTTCCTCCTGATCCGATCGTCCGCGTCGTCTGGAAAGTCATTCGGGCGAGGCCTGCCACCTCGATTGGTAGGAACCTCGCCCGTTTTTCAATACCCAATCGCTAGCGCTTTTCCTTCGGAGCGGCTGCTTGGTGTGCTGGCTGCTGCCGCTGCTGTAGCTGTTGCTGCTGCTGTGTGTGCCTTTGCTGGAGTTGTTGCGTTTGTTGTGTGTGCTTCTGCTCGAGCTGTTGGTTTCTCACTTCGTTCGCGTTCTGTCTCGTATATTGTTGATGTTCTTGGTCCTGCCTCTGCTGAAGTTTCTGGCGCTGTTGATCCTGCTTCGTGGCCAGACTTTCCTGCTGCTTTTGATACTTCTGATCTAGCTTCGCATTTCCGGTATTCGGAGCCGCCGGACGCTGATATGCGGGCAGATCTTTCGGATGCACCGGGTTATTCGTGTGACCGGCGGAAGTCTCGGTGCGCGTGGTTTCCCTAGCCGATGCGGCTCCGCGCGCGTTAAACTCCCCAGGACGTGGAGTCGCGGGAATCGGCGGCTTCCCGTGATTCACGGAACTCCTTAGCTCGCGATTGGAGCGAGCCGCTTGCTCGTGCTGTCTTTGCACGGGTGCCGGTGGCAGATGCCGTTCGTGCGCCGCAGCCTCTTCCTCTCGCGTTGGCCGTGCATCGATTCCGCCCCTGCCCCCGTTGTAGCTGATTCGAGTCTCCCGGGTTACGTTGACCCGTTCCTCGTAAACATTCCGAATTACCGTGTTGTCTACGTGCCATACCGCGCGGTTATAAAAAAAGTGGTCTCCCTCCCAGCGCCCGCCTACAAAACCGTGTCCGAAGTAGCCGAACCCATAGTCAATTCCGCCATAGAAACCCACGACGGGTCCCCAATAGCCGTCATAGAAAACGAAAGCAGAACCGCCCCAGGCCCAATACGGCGGAGTCCACAGAAAACCAACTTCCGGCGCGAGCACCCATGTGCCTGGCACCCAGTAGTAATCCTCACCGTCCCAAGCCCAATAGCCCGGCGTCCAAATATAGCCCTCACCCGGACAGAGTGGCTGGTCGTACACAGGCAGCTCCGGCGGAGCAATCGTGACCGAAACGCTGACCTGCGCGAAAGCCGCCGTCGACACAAATAACATCGCGATTGCCAAAAGCAGAGAACGAAGATAGTGCATACGCATCAATCCTCCTCTTGTGCTGGATTCATCCGATGGCCGTGACGCATTCCCTTGAGACTGCGCCAGTCGATGCGCTCATGAGGAATGAAGTCTCGATGAACAATGCCGTATATGCCGTGATTTTGTCTGGGCAAACTTCATCGTAGAAATTGTCGCGATTATACTAATTTCAATATTCCACTCCATACTGACATACCTGTACGAGCGTGGGGATTAAGTCTTACCCCCGGTTGGGGCCTGGACGTCAAGATTCAAAGCATTGCGCGCTTAGGGATGCTCTACTGGCTGTGGCGCCGGAGCCGGCATTTCCTGTGCTTCATGAATCAGGTCAGCCAGCGTCGTAAACGCGCGCGAATCATCTTTCAATGCGAGTCGCTGCCCGAGTTTCGTCGAATCGCCAGAAAAATGCCACAAGCCAACCAGGATTTTCTGGTTGGGATTCTGCGCGCGCATCTTGGCATATAGCGCCCGGACCGCTGGTATAGCAAAGGGAGGAAGGGCCGAAATACAAACGATGTCCGGCTTCTCCTTGGGAATTTGCGCAAGCATATGCTCGGAGCTTTCGACCGGCAAACACTGGGCTTGATGACCTGACCGTTGGAGCAACTGTGCCAACATCGTGCCGACGATTTCGTCCGCTTCATCTCGCGCCGGAACGCAAAGGATATTCAGGGACCGCCCCAAATGAGGTGCGGCAGCGTTCGGCGATGGCTCAGATTCGCCTTCGTGGCCGCGTTGAGTCTCTCCGTTGACAGGCTCCCATAGTTCGTCGATCAATTCCCGCGTGCTCTGGCTGATGAATCTTTCGTTTTCGTCCTGGAGCAAGTTTTGATGGCGATCCTGTTCCGCCAAGCCGAGCGCCGGGATCAGCACATTTTCGTACAGATCTTCGAGGCTCATTTCGTTCAGGCACTTTTGTATCACCTCCTGCGCCTCATCGTAGTCCATTGCCAGAAGCCGCTGATAAAGACGCGATTCCGGCGTTAATGGAGGCTCGTCGCCTAGCAAGATGTGCAAGAAGCGGAGTTGAGGAACATGTCGTCCCACAACCAGCAGACAAACGGTGAGCGGAGTTGACACAACGAGGCCAATCGGGCCCCAGAGCGCCGTCCAGAAAATTGCTGCTATAACGATGGCGAGAGAAGAAATTCCCGTGTGAGCGCCGTACAGCATCGGCTCGACGAGATTCGATACAGCCAGCTCCGTGATCACAAAAAGCCCCAGAACGAGCAGTGGTTTCGACCAGCCCTCAAAAACCGCCATCGAAAGAAGCAGCGGCATAATGGCTCCAAGCGGCGGTCCTACGTAGGGTAGAAAGCGCAGCACACCAACGATCACGCCCCAAAGAAGAGCGCCGGGAAGTCCGATAAAATAAAGCCCCATGCCAATAAAAATTCCGTAGCCGGTGTTTACGAGGAACTGCATCAACAGATATTTGCTGACGCGCGAGCTGGCTTCGTCAAGAGTCTGCGTTATCAGATGAATGTGCCCGTGGCCGATGAGCGAAATCAGCCGGTTTCGCAAATCTTCACGGCGAATCAGCATAAAAATCGTGAACACCACCACGATGAGGGCGCGAGCGAGCAATCCAAGCAAGCTTTGCATCGATTCGAGCGGCAATGACGGCGGCGATATCACTTGGACTGGAACCGGCCGCGTCGGCGTGGCTGTCTGGTTGTTCGTGGAATGAGTAGCCGGGTGCGGCGGTTGCATAGCTTCCAAAGAAGATGGCGCAGGCTTCGCGGCGAGTTCTTTGCTGATTTCCGTCACCGTCTCAGATGCATTATGGATGATGTGGCTGTCGGACCAATGCAGTGAGTCTAGCTTCTCCTTGATGTTGAGCTTATAGGATGGCAGCTGATTTACCACCTGCCCAAACTGCTTCGACACAGCCCATCCCAGGCCGCCGCAAGCTCCAATCGTTAGCAAAACCACCAAGAGAGAGGAGAAAGTCCGCCCGAGATGAGCTCGCTCGACCAGCCGGACTACGGGCGTGAGAATGAAAGTGAAAAGTACGGCCAGCGCAAATGGGATTAGTACAACTCTCGCGAAGTAGAGCGCAGCGATCACGACGACCGCCACCACCACGGCGAGCAGATAGTACAAATCCTTCGATGGATTGAATCGCGTCACGACAGCGTCGCTCACGCGTTCGGGCCTCACGCCCGATTAATAACGCTCATAGCCAGAGAAACTACGAACAGAACGAGGAACACGTAGAACAGAAGTTTCGCGATTCCCGCGGCCGCCACCATCACGCCCGCAAAACCGAATATTCCTGCAACGATCGCGACAACCAAGAACACCAAAGCCCATCGCAACATGAAAATCTCCTCCTCAATAAAGCTTCATCTGAATTGGCCCTTGTACACATCAGTTCGATGAACTGGCTTTCTGATTCTTCACCTGAAGTTCGTTCACAACCTGCTGGACGTTGGGCACCGAAGACGCGATGTGCTCTGCCTGGTTACGTCGAATCTGTGAATTCACGCTTCCTTTAAGCGTCACCACACCATTCTTCACGTCAAAACTCACGTCCCTTTTCAGTTTGTTCTGAATCAAAGCCGCGTCTAGATTCTTATCGATCCCCTTATCCAGATCGGAGTTCACCGCTCTCGCATCGTGTTCCGCACCGGCAGGCAGGACCTCGATTTCGTCGGCAACCACCTGTCCAACCGCCATCGACTTCGCTATCGATTCCGCTTGCTGCTTGTCAGAGGCGGATGGCACGTGTCCGGTAATTGTCACTACACCTTTTTCGCGGTCTTGGCTCACGGAGACGTCCTTGTAGCCGGCTTGGTTCAACGACTTTCCAATTTCATCCGCCACTGCCGGCGATCTCGTGTCGCTTGATCTCGTGTCGCTTCTCGAGCAACCAACAAGCACACCGGCAAGCAGGACGGCACCAGCGGCTAAATTCAATGCGCGTGAATTCATAATGTCCCCTTTCACTTCGGCAGGTTCGTACTCCCATCTCGGAGTTGGGATTCAAGCATTAGAAAGGATATTAGCGTGGCGGCGCTAACACTATCAATAGAAGTCAGTAGATACTTTTTGGAGTTTCGGTACCCGGATGGTGATAGCGCGTCTTCTCTGCGGCCCGGCTTACAGCATCCCCTCACCCTGAATCAGGCCTTATACCGATAGTCGACAAGGGGTACGCGAGCCTATGCTACAGCCAAGGTGTAAACGCCCACGCCAGCCTGAGGGTGCATTTATCGTAGTCCTGGTATCGACCGATAGACGTGTGAGCCTGGAAGGTCGCTCCGGATGACATTTCCTTTAATTCTGAGCCCGCTATTTCAAATGACGGCCGCATTCGTACTTTTCTTTGCGGCGTTCATTACGCTCTTCTCATTCGGCATCCTATGTGTCGCAATCGGATGGGTCCTGTACCGATGCACCAATCGCCTTGCTCTCCTCATCGCTCAGTCTCGGCAAGCTACCTTGCCTTTTACTGCAGAAGCTGGCGCCTCGGGTACAAAAGCAGAATCGCACTCTTCATACTGGCAGAATTCGCGCCCAGACTCAGACGTGGCAGAAATGCGCCGTCCATCCGCCCGATCACGTCCCGTCCCCGGCTAAGAAATTCGCTCCGAACGAACTCTGGTCCTGTCCACCTTTCCACTTCAGGACGAATTCCGAATTCGTCTTCAGTATGCATAGCAGGCACCGCCCGATTTGCGATAGGCTCTGAGTGATTAGTCCAGAGCGATCCATGAGCGATATTTGGTACACCCGCTACCAGAGCCCGCTGGGCTCGACTCTGCTTGCCGCGGATGAACGCGGCTTGCGACTCATTAGTTTCGCTGAAGGTAAGCGTCCCGAACGCCCTGAATCGAATTGGCGCAAAGATCCGATGCCCTTCCAGGAAGCCATCCGTCAGTTGCGTGCTTACTTTGCAGGTGAGTTGAAAGACTTTGACCTACGCTTGTCGCTCATCGGCACTGACTTCCAACTTCGCGTCTGGCACACACTTCAGACGATTCCTTACGGCGAAACGATTTCCTATGGTCAACTGGCCCAACTGATCGGAAGTCCAAAGGCCGCGAGAGCAGTTGGTTTGGCGAACGGGTCCAATCCGATTCCGATTGTCGTTCCGTGCCATCGCGTCATCGGCAGCAACGGCAGCCTGGTTGGTTACGGAGGCGGCCTTTCAAACAAAAAAGCCCTGCTTGCCCTCGAAAGCCGTCAAGGCCGTCTGCATGCGTGTGAAAGCGAAGCGCATGACGAATGGATGGGACGATAATTTGCGGATCATTGATCCCACGCAAACAATTACAAAGTCCATCATCGCAATCGTGACGCACGTGATCTGCGCGGGCCTGCCGATTTCAGTGTGGTGTGCCGGTACTCGCTTGCGCGCTAGCTAGCTTTGCCGAAGCGACTCAGCGTCCGGTGCCGAACCTTACCGAACGTGCGGTTCAAGAAATGGTTGCGCGTAAGAAATGGCAGCATGGGAGCACGTCGTTTTTCCACCCGGCTTCGCGCTCGCACTAATCGAGCATCTTTGCCAAAATGCGCCAGCGCTATATCGATTGTGTCGATCGCTTTCTCCCGTCGTCCCGCAAGCGCGTAAACTTCTGCCAGATTCAAGTGAAACTGGCACTCGTTGCGTCTCAGCTGCACCGCGATTTCGCAGAGCTCTGCAGCCTGGTCCCACTTGCGCTCCGCGCGCGCAATCGACAAACCCAAGAACGAAAGATAAAAAGGATTGTGTTTTTCGGATTCAAACGCCCTGCGCATGTGTACGAGGGCTTTCTGAGGGTAACCGGTTTTCAGCGCCTTGAGACCTTGTCTAAACTCGTCGACGAGGTCGGGTTCGGCCTTGACCATGGCACTCTCCGCTCTCAATCCGAGATTCCCCGGAGATTTCTGACACAGACGTCACGGGCGGGGTGACCCACTCTATAAGTATCGGACGCCGGAAATCTACTGTCCCTTAGGACAGTTTTAGAGATTCAGGACTGAAGTTTTTGAGATTCAGGACTGAATTTGCTATGGAAATTCCCTCCTTCGCGTTCTCTTAGCCCTCGAGGTCAGACTGTCACAAAGTACTATTGGAGACTCATCTTCGCTCCGCAACAATGGAGGCGTCAGCTAATTTCTTGTGAATCCGGGTATGCCGTTTCCACAGGCTCCGGACTTGGGGCACAGGATGAAAGCTCGAACCCTCGCGTTGTGTGTTCTCGTCGCTGCCGCCGCTACTTCTGCGCGCGCCGATTCCAGCAGCTATGCGCTCTGCGGCGCCTATGACGCTTACCTTCTAATCTACAAAACCACCGAGAGATTTGAGGAACTCGGCAAGTTACGTTGCAGCGAGAAAGTTGAAATCCTGAGCCAAAAGGGCAGCTTCGCTCAGATCCGCACCATCGATGGACGAACTGGTTGGGTACGTCTCGCCGACCTGTCCGATGCGCTACCGCCGCCGCAACACGTATACACTTTGGGCCTTTCGGAAGCTCCTAAACCCGTCGAGCCTAGCACTCCGAAGCCGCCGGCCTCAGCGCTGACGGCCGACGATGTTCTGGCGATGCATGCGATGCATCCGGGCTCGGATTTCCTGCTGAAGAAGATTTCATCGAATCCTTGCGCTTTCGATATGACGCCTTCTCAGATTCAACGACTCCGAGCCGCGGGCGTCTCCGACAGAGTAGTCCTTGCAATGCTTCAAGCGCCTGTTGCGACAGGCTCGCCGGCACAAAAGGTGCCCGAGGGTGTCGACGTGAAAGTTCCCGATGGCACCGCGTTCGAGGTGGAACTGAAGGGCAATGTTTCCTCTGAAGATGTGCAGGAAGGAACGATCGTTGAAATGGAAGCTGCCGAGGATCTCGTTGTGAACGGCGTTCCAATCGTCGTGCGCGGTGCGGAAGCGCGCGCTCGGGTCCTTGCAGTCAGGCCGGCTGGATCACATGGCTCGGGGGCGGTGGCATGGTTTATGCAAGACATCGTCGCCACCAATGGCGAACGCATTCCTCTGAATTTTGCGGTGAAGCAACCGGGCAACGATCGGCCAAAAAACTTTGAAGGCTATCCGTACTTCCTATCCGGATTTCACAAAGATACTCCTGCAATCAAGGCGAGCGACAAACGATTCCGCGTCGTGGTCCACGGCGACGCCATCTTGACCGTCAATCAATCACTGACGGCTGCTCTGCCAAAACGTAAGACGCAATCGATACGCCACGTCTCCACGCAACCCACGGCGCAGCCAGAATCGGCAGCGCCTCAGCAAGCGGCCGCCCCAGAAGAAGCAAAACCATAGCAATCCACTTTGCGCGCCTTCCAGGTTCGCGAAATGTTCAGTTCAGCTTCGCTCTAACCACCGAAGAAATTGCGCGCAAGGAAGAGGACGTTGGCGGGACGCTCGGCGAGGCGACGCATGAACCACGGATACCAGAACGTACCGTAGGAAATCAAGACGGCTGAGCGATAGCCTTCTTGCGCGAGGCGCAGTTGCTCGGCACGCTGGATGCCGTAGAGCATTTGAAATTCCAGACGATTCTTCGGGACTCCTTGCTCAGCGGCCCATTGGATGAGGCTCGCGATCAATGCACGATCGTGGGTGGCGATCGCGGCGCGTACGCCCGCTCTGCGAGCTTCCGGGCTTAGCAAGCGCTTCGCGAGTTCCATATAGCTCGTGTCGACGTCCTTCTTTCGCGGGTATGCAATCTCGGCAGGTTCGTTGTAGGCGCCCTTCACGAGGCGAACGGCTGCGCCAATCGCAATCAGAGAATCCAAGTCCTTCTGCGTGCGATACAAATAGGCCTGAACGCAGACGCCAATGTTCGCATACGTTTTGCGGGCGCGCAGATAGATTTCCAGCGTGACGTCCACGTAGGGGCTTTGCTCCATATCGATCCAGAGCGTTTTGTCCGGCGGCGTGGCCTCGATGAGTCTCGCGAGATTGGCGTAACAGAATTCGCGGTCGAGGTCGAGGCCGAGCTGCGTGAGCTTCACGGACACTTCGGTTGGCAGGGCTGCGGTGCTAATCCGCTGCAGAACGTCGAGATAGTGGCGTGTGACAGATTTCGCCTCGGCCCGGTCCTCGATGTTTTCGCCGAGGTGCGTGACGAGAGTGGCGATGCGCTTTTCTGCCAGTTGGCGCGCGGCTGCGAGAGCATCGTCAATATTTTCACCGGGCATGAAGCGTGTGACCGTGCGCCGCAAAAATCCGAAACGCGGCGCGTTCTTGCGCATCCACGGGCTCGCGGAAGCCATCAAAATCGCGCGGCGCATCAGGCTCATTCGTTGTCGTCTTTCGATGGAATTTTATTGGCCCGAACTGAGGATCTTCACGAAGCGATAGTAGAAATCCACGCCCGCATAAAAGGACCAAACCTCAAGGCGCTCGTCGCGGCCGTGAGAGCGGTCTTCGTTGGGATCCATCCACGTCCCGGAAATTCCGTACGTTGGAATTCCCGCGGCGCGCGAGTAGGCGCCATCCGAAGCGCCCGTTTCCATCACCGGCACAACCGGTACGCCCGGCCACATTTCCTGTGTGACCTTCTCGAGGGCTCCCATTACGTCGGGACGCAGCGGTGAAGGGGGATTTGTTTGCGCAACGATTCCGCCGGTAAGGACGGGTGTTACAGAAATTTTCGGATCGTCGAGAACTTTCACAAGCGTCGCTTGAACTTCTTCCACCGAGTGCCCCGGGAGGATGCGGCAATTCACGTTGGCGCGAGCCATTTGCGGCAGCGCATTGTTGGCGTGGCCGGCATCGAGCCGCGTGGCAACACAAGTCGTATGGGTGATGCCGTTGTAAAACGGCTTCTGCGATAGCCGCTCGACCGCGCCCGCATCCGGAGGATTTTTCAAAACGGCTTTCATGTCTGCGCCGAGGTCGCCGCCAACGATTGTGGACATGCGGTCGAGATAGGCGCGCGTCACCTCGTTGATCTCGAACGGAAATTTGTAGTGCTTGAGGCGCGTAAGTCCTCCGGCCAGCTGGTAGATTGGATTCTCGGCTACGGGAAGTGAGCTGTGGCCGCCCGGATGTGTGACTTTGAGTTCGAAATCCTGATAGAGTTTCTCGCTCGCTTGAATTGCCACCATCGATTTCTTCCCGTTTACCATCTGGAACGTGCCGCCGTCAGGATTCAAGATGAACTCTGCGTCAATCAAATCGCGATGATTCTTCAGCAGCCAGTTGACGCCGTTCGACTGTCCACCCTCTTCATCGGCGGTGAGGGCCATGATGATGTCGCGATCCGGTTTGTAGCCTTCCTGTTTCAGGCGAATCATGGTCATCATCAGGAACGTGTCGCCGGATTTCATGTCGATCGAACCGCGTCCGTAAAAGTAGCCTTCCTTCTCGATGAATTGAAATGGATCGACGGACCAATCTTCGCGTCGCGCTTCGACAACATCTAGGTGGCCGATCATGAGGATCGGTTTACGCGCGCCCGTGCCGTGAAGCCGCGCTACCAGATTTCCCTTTCGCGGATTCGGTCCTCCGAGGAAGACATCGCTCTCAGGATAGCCTGCGTCGCGCAGGCGCTTGGCCATGGCTTCGGCAGCCACGGTGGTGCTGCCGACGGAATCGGTGGTGTTGATCTCGATGAGCTGCTTGTAGATGGCGCGCGCGAGTTGGTTTGTGGCATCGTTCGTTTGCGCCCTCAGTGCAACGGTAATTGCAAGGCACACAAAAACCACGAAAGCCAGGATCTTTCGGGGTGTCATTGGGTCTCCTGAGTCAAGAAGGGGGAGACTACCAAAGTCCTCCGCGGGATGCCAACTTTTGCCGACATTTGTGGCGAAGAAAAGGGCCGTTTTGTTCCGACCAGAAAAGCGTAACTCGTGACTGGTGACTCGTGATTCGTGAAAGACACAAGGAAAGGCGCGAGCTGTAACCCTGCGAGAATCCGAGATGCAAAGGCCGGTTTTTGTCTCGATTAGAAATTCGGAAGATACGTGATTTGTTGTAGTTGGGCGAAATTCTAATCGCGGTGTCCCGATTAGGTTCTGGAAGCTGGAGGCTAGAGGCTGGATGCTGGAAGAGGAAACCGGAGATGTGGGAAGCTGGGTGGCATGGGGCTGAAATGCGAGGCGAGAAATCGTGAAAAATTTGCGATTAGAAAATTTTAGGTCCGTGATTCTTAAGGGGCTTACGTGGAATTCTAATTCCAGATTTGCGATTAGAACAGAGACGGCGGGATTTAGAACTTGGCGGGTTGAAGGCCAGGAATTCCGAAAAGAGGAGTGGAGCGCACGAGCGAGACCAGTCTTCCCTGGCAGACCTGGGTTTCTTTGTCTTTTTTCGGATTTTTTGTTGCTTTCCATTTCACACACTCCATAAAAGCATGGCAGACGGCGGGGTGAAAACTTGCCTGGTCGTTTGTCTAGTTGAAGGACAGGTCAGCTAATTTCTTATTTTCGAAGCGAGCGGTGGAATGCAGCGGCGATTACGAGGGCCGACGGAATCAGAAATTAGAAGCCTCGCCTCTAAAGAGGCGAGCTACATTATTCTGACGAAGAATTTTCAGAACGGAGGCGGGGAGTAGGGTGCCTCGGTGGGCGATTCGAGAACGAAGATGGCATAACGATAGACTGCGACTTTCGTTGCATCGGGAACTCCGCCTGCGGCGAAAATTTCACCGAAGGCGGAGTGGAGATCATGCATTTTGTCTTCTAGGAGCAACCCTAAGAGTTCGCCAAAGTGGTTTTTGGCTTTGATGAATGCATCGGATTCTTCGGGCGTAAGCGGCGGGGGATTGAAATTCTTCTGTTCGTATTCGCGGTAAAAATCGTAGCGAAATTGCTTTTCGTAGAGCGCGGCGTAGGCTTTCTTTTGTGCATCAGCAGGCGGCTCGGTAGCGGCGAGAGCTTTGGCGGTGAAATCGTTGAGCGCCCGCTCGAAATCGCCGAAATTACCGCGCGCACCCCTCAGCGGACCTTTTCCCGATTTCCCGAGCGAAGCAGCAAGGCGATTGGTGCGCGCGTCGTAGCATTTACCGTAATCGGAGATCGCCTGGATCGTGCTCGGCGCACTCGCATTCTTTGCGGCAGTGAATTTTGTCACCCAGCCGTCGGAATTCATCTGCAGAATTTGCTCGCATGTGAGCCCTAAACGATCATCGGAGGCGGATTGTTTTTGCGCGGCACCCGCGCACGATGGGACACAAGGCAGCAAGATGAGCGTGAGAGCGACCGAACAAATGGTTTTCATCAGAGTGAGATTATAGCGGCGACAGAAGGAAAGAGCCTCACTTCTAAAGAGGTGAGCTACATGGAACCTTCCTACCGCGCGGCGGCGGCTGAGGATTGCGCGTCGAGCAGGTCGAGTTCGTATTCGACCTTCATCGCTTAACGGCGCTCAAGCGAAGACGAGACGGCCCTTTGGTGCTGGGATAGGGCGATTTAGTTCTTTGGCGCTTGCGATCCATTCACGGATGATAATTTCGACATTGGCCAACGCCTGCCGATAGGTTTTCCCGTCTGCGGCGCATCCTGGCAACTCCGGGACTTCGGCTATGAACGAGTCGTCTTCGGCGCTCCAGTAAATGATGACCTCATACTTTGGCATCGAGATCTCCAGCGAGGCGATAGGTGATTATAACATTTCGGACCTGTTTTACTTGGTATGGCTTGCACTTTGAACCTTTCGCCTGCAGGTTCAAGATTTCCGCGATGCCATCACGTGAGAAAATATGATGACTCCCGCGGACTCTTTCCTCGAATCCAAGTTGCTTTAGAATCCGCACCATGCCCGAGAATGGAATGTTGGCGTCTGCGTTTCCCCGAAGGATTTGATTGAGCAGCTTTTCAGTCCGCGACACTATGCGCAGATTTTACCTCAACCATCCCCAGCAAGTTTGACTCTGTATTAACTAACGCGCGGCGGCGGCTGAGGATTGGGCGTCGAGGAGGTCGAGTTCGTATTCGAGTTTGCGGAGGGTTTCGTCGTTGATCTGATTTTGATTGCGGAGGTTCAAGATAGTGGCGCGCTGAAGGGCGCGGATGTGCCGCGTTAGTTCGAGATAGCGATCATAGTGCTTGGGGTCAAGCTCGGCGTCGTCAGCGTCCTTTCCTGCCAGGCGGGTGAGGCGACGGCGCTGGGCGTGCATTAGCTCGTCGTAGACGGGCTCGAATTCGGGGCTGTCGTTCTCGCGCACGGCTTCGAGGTAGGCGAGCGCGGCTTTGATCATGTCGCGACGAGCTTGTTCCTCTTCCGGATTTTTTTCATCCAACTCGGACAGGCCGAGGGCACGAATGAGCGGGGGAAGGGTGAGCCCTTGCAAAACGAGAGTGACGAAAATCACGGAGAACGTGAGAAAGATTATCAGGTTACGCTGCGGGAACGGCGAACCGTCGTGCAGATATTCCGGCAGAGAAATGGCAGCGGCCAGCGCGACGACGCCGCGCATGCCCGTCCAGCCAACGATCAGAATCGCTCGCGGATTGGGAAACGGCTCCTCCTGGTGAAGCAAGCGGCGCCGAATGAAATTTCCCACCCATGCGCCGGGATAGACCCAAACAAGTCGGAGAAGGATCACGAGCGCGCTGAACATGCTGCCGAGAACGAGCAGCCGTCCAATCGTATATTCCTGAATCCCTTCGAGAACGAAGGGGAGCTGCAGCCCCAGGAGAATGAAGACGAAACCGTTGAGGATGAATGTAAGAGTGTCCCAGACGGCGTAGCCCTTCAGTCGTGCGCCGATCGACATATAAAGCGAACTTTTGTGTCCGAGATAGAGGCCGCAGACGACGGTGGAAAGAACGCCGGAAGCGTGCGCGCTCTCACCCGACAGGTATGCAAAGTAAGGGGCAATGAGACTGATGGTGATTTCGATGGGAGCGTCGTCGATTTTTGTTTCGACGTAGTAGATCAACTTGCCGATGACGAGGCCGATCACGATGCTGCCAGCGATCAGATAAATAAGCCGCGCGATCCTTACTTCAAGGCCGGGAACTTGTCCGGAGACGACGATCGCCACTGCGAATTGGAGAGCAAGCAAGCCGCTCGCGTCGTTGACGAGGCTTTCCCCTTCAATGATAGAGGTGATGCGCTTGGGGATGCCGAGGCGTTTTGCGATGGAAGTAGCGGCGATTGCGTCAGTGGTGCTGACGACGGCGCCGAGGACGAGGCCGAGACGAAAGTCGAAGCCGGGAAGAATCCAGTGGGAAATGGAAGCGACGCCGCGAACCGTGAACACGACGAGACCGAGCGCGAGCATTGAAATATTGGGGAGGTTGTAGCGAAAATCGCGCCACGACGTGGTGAATGCGGATGAGAACAACAGCGGCGGAAGTATTACGAGAAAAACCACATCTGGATTCAGCGCCAGGTGCGGGGCGCGAGGAAAGAAGCTGAGAATCAGACCGCCGATGACGAGAATGATGGGATAGGGCGTATTGAAGCGTTTTGCCAGAGCGGCGAGGCCTGCAACGAAAAGTAACAGGAGAAGAAAAATGAGTTCGACGCTATGGATGCCGGCGGCTTGCATGGCGGTGGCGGTTTAAAGATAGCGGTTCTGGAGGCTGGAGGCTAGACGATAGGAGAGTGTTGCGCCAAGTGGCCGTTCCAGGGGCCCTCGCTCCGCTCTATTCTCGGTGGGCGCTGCGCGCGACTGCAGTTTATGTCGGAGCTGAAGCTCCGACCCACAAACATTTCGGAGCCGCTGCGACGGCAGCGTGTCGCTGCGACCAAAAGACCCACGACGAGAATGGCGCTCGTCGTTGCTACCTGGGCGATGAAAGGACTGTGCGGGTTATTTGCCGGGAGATTTTGGTTTGCGGAAAACGGCGCGCTCGGTGAGGACTTCGAGGGCGCGGGCGAGGCGTTTCTTGCGAACCTCGGGCGATTTTGCGGAGAACCAGCGGAGAAATTGCATACGGCCGGCGACGGTGAGGCGATCGAATTCCTTTTTCAGCCGGGGACGGGATTTCAGAGCGGCTTCGAGCTCGGGAGGAACGGGCAGGTCGCGCGATGCGAGATCGATTTTGAGTGACACGCCGATGATTTCGCCGACGTCAGCGCGCGCGGCTTTGCGGAGCGTCGCATTTACCTGGAGGCGATAGCGTCCGGCGCCGGCGGGGACGAGTGTGGTGCGAGTGCTGCGATTATTTGAGGTGGCGACGACCGGGATGTGTTTTGGGAGCTTCTTGCCGCCGCGCTTGGACGGCTTCGCCGCTGCGGCGTATTCCTTCGCGAGTGTGAGGCCGACGTCTTCGGGGACGTCAACATAGCGCAGCATCCAGATTTTATAAATCGTTGCCAGAAATCGATGAGAACTTTCTAGGCGCGCCCTCACGTACGAAATATACCGTCATTTATTGCATGTTGGGTGTTCTCACCAAAAATAAAAAAGGCTCCGATTGCTCGGAGCCTTTTTTGGATTTAATCCTGGCGGCGACCTACGTTCCCGCGCAGTTACCCGCGCAGTATCATCGGCTCAGCAAGGCTTAACTTCCGTGTTCGGGATGGGAACGGGTGTGACCCTTGCGATAAGACCACCAGGAAAGTGCTAGATGCTGGGGGCTCGACGCTTGATGCTGGAAATACTCAAGCCGAAGACCCCAGGATCAATCCTGAAGTTTGCAACTGAAGGAAGCGGGCAAACCACAAATTCCACAAGAAAGTAATGCAATGTGGAAAGGAACTTGACCTTCCCCACAACTACCCTTCGGAATTCGCAATGCGAATTTCTCAGGGCAACACTACGTGTTGGGAAAGTATTATGGTCAAGCCGAACGGCCGATTAGTACGGGTTAGCTACACGCATTACTGCGCTTACACTTCCCGCCTATCAAAGTCGTAGTCTTCGACTGGCCTTCTTAGGGGACCGCGATCCCCTTGGGAAACCTTATCTCGAGGCGAGCTTCTCGCTTAGATGCTTTCAGCGATTATCTCTTCCGGATTTCGCTACCGAGCGATGCCACTGGCGTGACAACTCGATCACAAGAGATCCGTCCATCCCGGTCCTCTCGTACTAGGGACAGCTCCTCTCAAGTTTCCTGCGCCCACACCAGATAGGGACCGAACTGTCTCGCGACGTTCTGAACCCAGCTCACGTACCGCTTTAATAGGCGAAC
>Ga0185299_10000699_pt1 | contig 81833 bp, 84 predicted proteins | sample PaiPotPPA55metaG_FD_128002 | JGI IMG/M metagenome (GOLD analysis project Ga0185299, IMG submission 128002) | Iron sulfur acid spring bacterial and archeal communities from Banff, Canada, to study Microbial Dark Matter (Phase II) - Paint Pots PPA... ...
GGACGAGGTCGAGAATCACTTGTTCGATCTGGTCGGATCTGCGGCATGGGCATATGTCACCCTCGCAAATGAAATTGAAGAATTTAATTCGCTGTGAACGAACAAGCTGATAAATTGCGCAATTTACTCGAGGGGTATGATCTCCACCAGCAATCCTTCTTTTTTGAACGCCTGCATAACCCGAAGGTATTGGACTTACTTCTCGATATTGGAGCACTCACGAAGGCGCCCGCGCCATATCTCGAGGCGGGTAAGACAATCTACCCGACCTGGCCGGTCACGCTTTACCTCAAGAACATCGCGCCGAAAAGTCCAGAGCGCGTCACCGACGTCCTTCAATCGGTACAAACCGATAATCAGCGCGCGATCTTTGAACTGCTAAACGTTGCAGTTGCTTTGCCGTCAATGCTGCAAGCGCGCCTCGTCCCAACACTCATTTCTTGGCTCGACAGGCCACACATCGAATGGATGACATACGGCTACCTTGACCTGATTCAGAGTCTCTTCCGAGGCGGACAAATCGACGCCAGCCTTGCGCTTGCGCGCCGTGTTTTCAAACTGCTCCCAAGGGATGCGTTGCACATACCCGAGCTTGACTACAGATCCACTGACGCCGTCGCCGAAATGGGTGATGTTACCTTCGATCACGCGATCGAAACTTTCTTGCATGAAGCGCTTAAGGTTGCACCAAAGGAAACAATTTCTCTCTTAGCTGATCTCCTGACCGAGGCGCTAAGCATAGAGGGCCAAGGCGCCGATTATAGTTGGATCTGGGCAAGAGAAATCGACCAACACTTAATCGGCTCAGGCGCAAAAGAAACACTCGCCTATCGAGTACTGCAAGCGCTTAGGACAACGGTCATGGATGGCGGCCTGAAACTAAGCGATGCCATGCAGCTGTTACAGAATCGACCAGAACCTGTATTCCTGCGGATGGCTCTGATCGTTGTGCGCGACAGTGGCGACTTGGAATTAGCGCGTCGCGCGATCGCGCGCACTGATTTCATGGCTAAGACCGAAATCCAGCGCGAACGCGATCAACTCTTGGAGGTTTACTATGCACGCCTAACACAAAGGGAGCAGGGCGATGTTCGGGCGCGCATTCGCGCCGCTATTCGTAGTCACGCTCAGCTGCGTACAGTCTTCGAATCGGAAGCTGCCGATTCCGACATAGCTGAAAGGATAGCGGTGGCCCAACGTCACGAGCTGCTTGAACGCTTAAAACCGATTTCGCCGTACCTGACCGGTGACGAAGCGGGCGAATATGCCGCCCTTAAAGACGAGTTCAAAACGGAAGAAGAGTTTCCTCAACACGGTGCGGTGTGGGTAGGGCCGACATCACCGAGGACAAGAATCGAGCTTGAAGAGATGTCTGTTGATGGCATCTTCGACTACGTCGAAGAGTGGAGGCCAACGAGAGGCCAGTTTGTACCTTCACCAGCCGGCCTCGGACGCGAGCTTGAGCCGATAGTCGAAAAACGTATGTCGCACTTTCTGGACCGCGTCGATCGGATTTTAAAACTTCCGCCAGTCTACGTTTGGCATGTCATTAACGCATTGCGAAAGCATGTCGCAGAACCTGGGTTTGCGTTACGTTCATTTCTACAACTATTGGACTACGCCCGCACTCGCAGAGCCGACGCCGAGGCCGGAAAGTTCGATCATTTAGATGAAGCCGATGAGGAGCAGTTTTGGGGTTCTACGGTCCAGCTCATTGCGCTAGCTCTGTCAGATGTGTTTCGATCTAAAGTATTGACGAGCGACCTGAGAGGGTCCGCTTGGCGTGCCCTTTCCACGCTGCTCGAAGATCCCAGCCCGACTTTGGAAGAGGACCAGCGGAGTGAATCACAGCCGCCCTGGAACTCTGCGCTTAATTGCGTGCGCGGCACCGCGATGCTCGCGCTTTTTGACTATGCGCGATGGATCCATGCACAATCCGGCGGTGAGGACGGAGACCCGAAAGATCTACGCGATGCGGCGCCCGAGGTGATTGCTGCACTTGATAGACATCTAGATCCGTCATTTGATCCAAGCCCTGCTGTACGCTCCACCTATGGCCAAAACTTTGTCTCTATCTACGCGATGACCCGCTCTTGGACAATCCCATCTATCGCTCGTATTTTCCCAGAAGAGCAGGTGCTCCAGAGTTTGCGGGATGCAGCGTGGCACTCGTACCTGGTCTTTAATTCAGTCTACGATGAGACGTTCGAAAGGCTAAGGCCGTTCTATGATCGCGCTGTCTCTTCGTTATCTTCTGATGAACACACAGAACGTGAGCGATACGACCATGAAGGCTCCCTCGCTGCGCACGTGATTCGCGTCTACGCCCGCGGCCTTGTCGCGCTCGATCATAATGGACTGATGTCGCGTTTTCTCGAACGAGCATCATCGAGAGTTCTTGGAATCGCAATCAGCTCGGCCGGATCCGCCATTTCAACAACCGGAATCCCGTTGGAGATTTGGACACGCTTACAGCTCTTATACGATGCTATCTTAGAAAGATACGCTGATCGACCACCAGAGCAACGCCGCGCGGCACTCGAGCCATTTGGGCTATGGTTCATCGCGCCTGAAATTGGCCTTTCGTGGGGCTTGAGCGCACTTCTACGCACGCTCCAGTCGACCGATGGTCATATCACCTTTGAATTCCGCGTGTTGGAAAGGCTGGCTGAGATCAGTCACACAATTCCTGATGCTACCGTGAGGATCGCGCTTGAGTTATTGCGCGGTTCGGTAACCTCAACGATTACATTCGGCGATTCGCTGCGAACGATACTGATGAATGCAGTCAGTGCCGGTGGCGAAGCCAAAAAAATCGCCATATCCGTGGACAACCGGCTAGCGAGCCTCGGCGTTCATCAGTTTCGCGATGTATTCGGCAAGCCGACATGAAGCGGGGCTACTACAGCAAACTTGATGCCCGATACGTTTCGAGAAGCGCGCCCCCCTTGAGGGCGGCGGCCGCCTGAGATCCGCTTCGACAGCCCCTCATTGGCGCATTAGACATGGAACGTGAGTTTTGGCCAGTAGTGGATTATCCTTTTTTGGGATAATCCTGAACTAGGTTTGATAATGAGCCGTGAGATCGGCGGCATGACCAAATCGATCTACACGGCCCGTTACAAACGGCTGTGCGATTTGCTGATTAAAGAGCGCCAGCGGAGCGAGCTTACGCAGGCACAGGTAGCCAGGGCGCTTGGTAAGCAGCAGTCGTTTGTTGCTAAGATCGAAAAGTGGAGAGAGGCGCTTGGACGTTATTGAACTGTTCGATCTTTTGAGAGTGCTCAACTCAGACCCAATTCGCTTTGTAAAGACCTTGGCATCCGCTTCGAAGGTGGGCTGAGCGTAGCACCAGGGCGGCTCTCGCTTTGGCTGCGGTCGCCGCCGGCGAAGCGCACGTTTGTTTAAGCATCAACTGCCCAGCACTCGACCCGCTACGCACCGCAAGATGCGACGCGATCTTCGCCAACCGTCCGATCAAGTCTTAGCTAACACGCCTGAGAGACGCAGCAGACAATTTGCTCACCGAACCACCAGTTGATTCCCGAAATTTCAACCCGCGTGCTGAAACAGTTAGTTGTTTTTCTTCAGTTCGGCCTCCGTTTAGGCATGTCAGCGGCGTCTGCCCGCTTCAGGACTACACAAAAATTATCCTCAAATCGGGGTTCCCTTCCAGCCATGAAGCATCGCATATGTCACGATCGTCCCGTACACGACGGTAATGAGCAATAACATCATGAAAAACCGTTCGTAGACGCGGTTGCCCTTCTGGCGCGCGTCCATGGCAAAGGCGGCGACGGCCAACGGTGGGCTAATTTTTGTCATCCACCAAAGTGTTTCATCAACGGCATGGGCGGGGATCGATGCCATGTGATGACCTTGTAATATCCAAAGCCCAGTAATTGCAAACTTCATCGCCAGAAGAGCCAAGCCCACCATCAGCCACCAGCGCCGCGGCTGCTCAAGGCGGGGTTCTATCTGCGCCCGGGTTTTACGGCGACTTCGAAACAGCCCTTCGCGACGACTGCTGCCAGTCAGAAAAGTGACGTGAGTCTCTTCGTTAGGTGCCCATGTGTCATCGAAATCTAATTTGCCGGACGTGTTTGCCATGGTTCGCTGCCTCGCCGAGCTCTGTGCGCAATTGTCCCTCGATTGTGTTGCGTTAAGTTAACCGTGCGCCGAGAGTGGCGACAGCGGAACATCTCCAGGCGGTTCGGGCACTGGGTAGGATACCTGAGCCGATTGGAACATCTGGAGCGCTTGAGCAATCTGCTCAGCGCACTGGCGCGGAATCATGACCCGCACAGTGACTCCGCTCGTGGCCGTTAGTTCGATGGGCACTCGCTCATCTTTGCATGGTTCGCCGCCGGCGCTCGGCCTCGGATCGGCATTTGATTCGGCCGCGGCGCGCTCCGGAGCACTCGCAATCGGCTGCAGCTCGTCTCGCGTCGGCATAGAGGCGACTACCCCGCACCGATCCGGGAGCGACCATGCGAGTGGCTGGTCTCCGGGGATCGTGGCGCTAAGGCGATCCGCCATAGCGCCGACTGAGCTATCTGTTTAAAGATCGACGGCGTCAAGCCTGTAACACTCTTGAAAGCTCTGCACAGTGATGCTCCTTCGCGGAAGCCTACGCGCGCGTTAAGTGAAGCGATGTCGATATCTTCTTGTGCAATTATTAGGACTGCGCAATAGACCTTATACGTGTTTATCAAGGTCTTGCATGTAATTCCCAGCTCACGGCTGCAAAGGCGGGAAAGAGATGATGGTTCGACCCCCACGTACTTGGCAAGCCACGACAAAGGGATGGATTCGGACTGGTGATCATCTAGATATGCTAACATGTTTGAAAGTATGGCATGACGCCTCGCAGCAAGCAGTACCGGAGCATGGCGAATAAACGCCTCAAAATTGAACGCCGGCTCACGCTCAGGATCTTTTTGCACGACGACCCTCGACTGAATCACTGGCGCGGCTCAGGATCCTTTTGCACGATAACTCTTGACCGAATCACTCGCACACCGCGAAAGACAAATTATGAACAATGAAGGTAGATTTTGACCTAGTTCTCATCTAGACAACTCCATCACTCATAATGTGTAATAGTGTATACTGACGTTCGCCCGTAGAAAGGAAACATGAGCTGTGAAGACCCCTTTTGCTGTCTGCCGCCTGTCTGAGCCGGTTGCGCCTCTTCAGGCAGCAGATACCTTCGGTGCCCCGTGCGCGATTCTCTTGATCATAGCGATGGTCGTCTATAGCGTTACTGGCCCGCATGGAAACAAGAACTAGCAAGCACATTTGCTGCCTAACTGCTTGGGCATGAATCATTTTGCGCCTCGGGCAAATGCCCGGGGCGCAAGTCTGAGCAGCGCTGGCGTCGTATACAGGTGGCTGGCGACGACGAGCGCTAACGCGATGAAAGCACAGGACGAGATAACCGCCGAGATCAGGTCCAGGGTGCCGATGTCCCCAGTCATTAGGCGTGCGAACATCATCATTGGGCTAAAGAGAGGCAGAACGGATAGGAGCCGCTCGAACGGGAGTGGCGAGTTGCCGGCAGTGAGCGCGAAGTAAAACGCGGCGTACAGCGGAAGATAAAAGATAGTCGCGTATTGTCGCATTCGTTCTCCATCTGCCACCGCCGCGCCGAAAGCGGCAAAAACCGCGGCAAATGAAAAGTATCCTAATACAAAGAACACGAGAACGAACACCAACGCGCTGGGCGTCGGCAGCACGGCTTCGGAGGCGCCCGATGTAACGGGACCGATCTTGAGGGCCGAAGCGCCGGATATTATCGCGGATACGCCAGCCAAGGTCAGCGAGAGTTGAACTAGACCCAGCGCGCCTATTCCGAGAAGCTTCCCCCACAGGAGTGCAGGCGCTCTTGCGGAGGATAGAAGCAACTCGAGTGTACGCGTGTGCTTCTCTTCGACGATGCTGCCTGCGATGATTATACCGTAGGTTATGACCGCGAGATACAGCAGGATGATAAAACTGACGCCCAACGCGTGAGGTAGCTGCGGCGGTGCGATCGGTTTTGCGCTCGGCCTGTCTACTGCAACCACTAAATCAGAATCGGTCGGCAAACGCATGGCATGCCGGTAACGCCAACCTGCAGCTTGCAGCACTATGCGGATCGATGCCTCGACGGAGCTCGCGTTCCGAGACTGCTCTCGAAAAACGCCTTTTATGCGTCCGCTCGGCATTGTACGCACAAAAAGATAGCCATCGACAGCCCCCATATCCTGCATCGCACTCACGAGCGCCGGCGCATTTGGCTGTCGCATAAGGTCCGCTGCTAAATGCGCGCAGAGTCTCTGCTCTCGGCACGTCATGCGTATTGTAACGACCCGGCCAGAGGAAAAGGAGCCGGCTGCAACAGTTCGAAGCTGCGGCAACAAGGCGATCATCGCAATGACAAGAATGCTGGTCAGAGTGGAAACGTAAAACGACCGCGCGCGTAGGCGAATAAGAAACTCGCGCCTTGCCACAAGAATAAACTGTCTTAGCATATCGATGCGGTCTCTCTGATTGAGTTTTTATAAATCTCGGCGATTCGATCAGTGAGGATTTCGAAGTGTGAGATGGGGCCGCATGCTACGGCCTCCTTGAGGAGATCGGAAGTCCTCATGGCCTTCGGGCATATCACTTCCAAGAACTCATCGGTGACGCGCACAGCTTTCAATCCAAATCGTGCCAATAATTCTTCGTAAGCGGGAACTCGAGTCATTCGGACGAGCCGGTCTAACAGCCTGGATTGACGCATAGCGCCGATTTTGCCAGTCTTAACAACGCGACCAGCTTGCAATATGCATACTTGGTCCGTAGCGTCTTCAAGCGTTTCTATCCGATGTGTCGAAAGAATTACCATAGCCCCCTGTTGCGCTTGTTCCCGCGTTAGCTCCGTAACGAGCTGAAGGCTCTCCGGGTCCAAGCCCGAAAAAGGCTCGTCGAGCAGCAGGATTTCCGGTGCGTGCGCCAATGCCGCAAGCAAGTTGCACTTCTGCAGGGTGCCCTTAGAAAGGTCTCGTGGGGATCGGTGCAGGAACTGGCTGATGCTCAGCCTCTCAGCGAGAGCATGGATGCGTTGGCGCACCCAGAGCGAACTTCGATTGCATCGCAGCGCGGTGAAGTATTCCAGTTGCTCCTGCACGTGCTGCTCCGCATACAATCCGCTGATCTCTGGCAGATACCCGATGGACGAGCTTGGAACTTTGTCAATCGGTTGTCCTCGCCACAGGATCTTGCCGCTGTCGGGCCGCAAAATTTTGGCCATGACCCGCATCATTGTCGTCTTGCCAGCGCCATTGGCGCCGAGTACTGCGAGTATTGATGCGGCAGTCGCACTCAAGGACAACCCGTCGAGCGCAACTTTCGAACCGTAGCTCCTTCGAAGGTCTACGACTTCAAGCATTGGCTGCTTGCAACTGGGATTCTACGATCGAAAACACTTGCTCGTCACGATCGAGAGAAGCGTGACGCAGCGCCTCTTCTAGGTTTACCGCCCGGACTCGATGGAGCGCGAGCAGCGCGGAAGATCTAAAGGTGGGATCAGCGTGCCCTTTCATGATGTCCCACAATAGTTGAACCGTTTCACCGTTTGCCATGAACGCGGCAATGTCACTCAGAGTCGCGCGGCTAGAAATATCAGTGCCAATCGCGGATAACACGCAAGACGTCTCGGCATCGAACCCGTATTGGGGCCGCCATCCTAGCCGTGGACGCACTAGAAGGTTCAGCGACATGGAAAATTCGGGCGCATGTTTCTGACAATGCACATCGGTGGAAGACCGATAAATCATGATCTTCCCCTCGGGAAGAGACGTGTGCTCGAGGAAGCGCAGTTCAACCTGTTGCCCAGCCTCGGGAACCAGCTCTAGGCCGTCCCACTCCCAGATCGTGGTTTCGTAACCCACGCCGAGGTAGCCGCCCGTCATGAAAGTAAAGTTATGATCGTGAACGTAAAGGTAGGAGAAAGCTTCGTCATCCGTGAGCCACTCTTGTTGGTATTTTCTTACCGGCTCCCATACGTTTGCACGAACGATGAATTTCTCGTTAAGTTCGAGTAGCATGACGTGAGCCGAATACGTGTTGTTCCCCTGATAGTCGCGCGCAGACGCCAGTTCCTTGTTCAAACGATCCGTTAGAAGTGATTTGTTATTGAGGACCCCTTTGAACATTGCTGCGCTGGACGCCAGCGAATCAGGATCGCTAACGTCGACATGCCTGTGCATAAAGTCGAGATACTCTTCAAGAGTTACGATATTGTTATTGCTGGATTCGATCGTAATTGCCATTGCTGGGCGTTTCCTGTAGGTTGATGCTCTCTAGGGTTCGATGTGCAGCTTCTCGGATGTGCGGATGGACGTCGCGACGGGCGCTCTCGAGCATCGACACGGCCTTGTCCGGCGCGAGCATTGCCAATGCTTGAATCGCTGACCACCTAATGAAATGAGCCGGATGATCACATAGGTTCACAAGAACCGGAACTGACGCAGCATTGCCAACCCGACCCAAGGTGCGCACTGCGAAATCAACGCGGGAATCGACCAAAGACGCGGCAACTGCGCGAATTGGCTCGCCCGTGCGTTTGTCGTAGTCCCATCGCGTGTGACACAGGTGGGTCGTGGTGAGGCGGAGGACGAGAGACGCGTCGCTTTTGGTTGGGCAAAAGGCATCTCGCGAAGCCTCGAAAACGACCGTCTGGCCCGCTGCGATAACCACATCGGCTTCACGAATCAAGCCGCGTTCTCGGTCGAATACTTCGCATGGCTCAGGGTTCGGTTGCCGGAATTTCATGAACGTAATTGGACTGCCCGAGATGCAACCGATCATCTGGTGGCCCGTAGCTCCAGCAATAAACCGTCGTTGCTCCGAGGTGGCTATGTCGATCTGGGACAAGAATATCAAGAAGGCTTTGTATTCCGGACGATCGATGATCATCAGGGAGCGTTCTGGCCCCGCCGTGGGATAATAAGCAGGGTCCCCCAGCGATTTGCTCAGTTCGCTATTTAAATAGTTCGTCAGGTCACCGTTCAGGAGCAAATCATCAAAAGCGTCTTTACAAGCGATGAAATCGTCGAACCGATTAGAATCTTTGAGTCGCTCCAAAACGGTCGATTCAAAGCGCGCTAACGAGTTGGATGCCGATAAGTTCTCAATCATTCGGCTCCTGTGCCCTTAAAGGACTCTCGTATCCAGCGGCAATTGCCTAACAGGTCTGTCGTCAAACCGAACCCCCGAAGGTCGTCAAAATTGTAATTGCTCGCCTTACAAAATAAGGCGAACGCTTCGGTAAGGGGTGGGATATTCAATGGCCTCCCAGGTGCTCCTCCTAGTCGCATTCCAAACTGCAATTGGACGTGGATCACCCAAGGGCGGGAAACGTTTACTTTGGCCACGATTGTCCTCGGGCGGTCTTGCGAAAGGAGTCCCGTAACAGGTAAGCGCGCACCGAAACAAAAGGCAGTGGCCCGGGACCGCTGAAGAATTTAGCGGGCTCCCTTCGTATTATCAATATCAACCCGCTTGGCTTTTGCTTGCCCGTGGAGACTGAGAGACCCATGCCTGCCCATGCTTCCGCGCCACCAGAGCGTCAAAACGGCTTCACGACAGCGCTGAACGTCATTATTGCGCCGCATGAAGCCTTCAAGACGCTGCGGATCGCGCCCACGTGGGGCTGGGCATTCTTGATCGCAGGTGTGCTGGGCCTAGTCGGAGCGGTTATGAATCTGCCGGCATCAACTCACGGGACTGCGGCTTCAATAGCGCATCAAATGGCCACTAACCCCCAGTACGCGCAAATGAGTGAGGTACAACGACAGCAGCTCCAGTCGTACAGTTTGGCGGCGGTCCGATTTGGGTGGTTGTTCGTCCCAATTTTTCTGCTGCTTAGCGTGCTTTTCCAAACAGTGATCATGCTGGCCTCCAGCGCAATCGGCGGCGGCTCCGGTACATTCAAGATCTTGTGGGCCTGCGCAATGAACATCGCTATTCCGGGATTCGGACTCTACTACCTGGCGACCGGAATCATCGCGCTGGTGCGTGGTCCGGCGACATACAATTCTTCATTGGATTCATTTCTTACGATACCGAGCTTAGGGTGGCTACTACCTCACGGTAGCCCGGCAACGGTCGCCTTTTTTTCAACCATCAATCCATTTTCTATCTGGACGCTGTACCTGACCGCAGGTGCGATGCTGATCGTAGCGCGCACTTCGAAAATCAACGCCTATTTGGTCGCATCGTTGATCTGGCTGATCGCCGCAGCTTTCTCGATGTGGGCCGGGTCGAGATCATGATTCGGCCCTTCTTGAGTGCCGCTTCATCGTGCCTCATTATCCTCTGGATGACACCTGTCGCGTGGGCCGGTCAGCTGACCCTACAAGATGCGTTGCGCTATGCGCTCACGCATAACGCAATGATCGCTGCTAAGCAAAACAGCCTTGCGCAAGCCGAATCGACTTATATCAAACAGCACAGCTCGGAGTTTCCTCCCGTAACCGCGAGTCTGCAAAACCAACTCGCCCGTCAAAACAATGCCAGCGGGAACTTCGCGCAGTTCGGTCTTACTCCGGCGGCGCGATTTTCGCAGAACACGGCTCAAATTGGAACGCAATGGACTCTCTATAACGGATCGCTCAATCAAATCCTGACACAACAAAACAGGCGTCAAGTCGAGGCGGCGCGGGCGGATTTGCGCCAAACACAAGCCCAAATAACCGCTGCGATTGTCGACGACTTCTTCACGATCGCCAACAAGCGCGCCGGCGCAAGGCTAGCACAGAGCAACTTCGCTTACCAGCAAGCGCTTCTCTCGGCAGCTCAAGCCAAAGAGAAGGCGGGGTTAGTCGCTGGTGTAGACGTACTGCGCGCCGACGTCGCCGTACAGCAGGCACAGGTTTCCGTTCTGAACGCGCAATCCGACACCGAGACCGCACGCGAATTGCTGGCTCAAGAGATCGGGGCACCGATCGACACGCAGTTTGCGGTGCGCAGCCAGCTGCCCGAACCGCCACTTCCATCCGAATCGGTCGCGTCACTGGTTCGAATCGCTGAAGTCGATCGTCCCGACATTGCCGTTGCCATGGCTAACGTTGCAATCGCACAACTGTCACGCGCCGGTCTGGATACTGATCTTCGGCCGCAAATCAGCATCAATGCAGCATTCGGCAGTCAAACGTCACCGACCAGCTTCGTGGACAGGCAAAGTCAGATCGACCAGCTCAACGCACTGTGCAAGCTGTTCCCTTCGGACATCAACTGCATTGGTGCGCCTTTCCCGAACGTTGTGCGTGGCATGCCGGGCTTCTGGCAAATTGGCGCGACGTCAACACTTTCTTTCCCGATCGTCGACTACGGAACTCGGCGCGCCGCGCACCGCTCGGCTGACCAGTCGATCGCATCGGCACAATTGAGTCTCGTGGCGGCGCAGAACGCTGCGGAAGCTGATATACGCCAGTCGTTACGCAGTGCACAGACCACGCACGCCGCTCTGTTCTACCAGCGCAAGGCGGTTGAGCTGGCCGTCGAATCGGCGCGCATCGCGCAACTGCAATATCGGAATGGCTTGATCTCGCTTACCGACGCCGCTGCAGCACAGCAAACGTCGCAACAAGTTCAGAACGATCTCTTGAGTGCGCGCATCGCGTACATCAACGCTGTCGTCAAACTCCGGATTGCACTCGGTGCTTTCGATCCACTCTCTACCGTCACGGATCTGTGACCTCGAATGAACGCACGGCGCAGAAACATCCTTATTGTTATCGGCGGTTTAGTGCTACTGATAATCATTTCCGCCGTCGTCGGCCATTCGCGCGGCGGCGATGCGTCAACCGTGCGCGAACAAACAATTCGCTACAGCGCGTTTACGATCAAATTGCCCGAAAACGGCGTTGTCCAGCATCCCCAAACCCAAACCGTTGCGAGCGAAATCTCTGGCAACGTTGGTCGGATCTTTGTCAAGGGTGGCGATCGCGTAAACGCTGGCCAGCTGCTGGCAACGATCGATAACGCGCAAATCCTCTCCAACGCCGAAAGCAGCGCTCAGGAATACCGCTCGGCTGCGGCCAAAGCGCAAAGTGCGGGCGCCAACGGCCGAGCGAATATTGCACAAGCGGAAGCAAATCTCGAAACCACGCGAGCGCGGCTTGCGCAAGCGCAACAGGATCTCGCGAACGGTTCGCAGTCGGGCCTCGGATACGGCGGCACGACAGCAGCCGATCAGCGCGCGCAGGCGAATGCCAATCTGGCAAATGCCGGAACGACGATGCGCGAGGCACGGCGCATTTGGCTAGCCGACCAAGATCTCTTCAAGAACAAGGCGATTTCGCGAGACCAGCTCGATCAAGCGAGGGCGAAGCTAGATCAAGCGCAAGTCGCGTACGATCAGGCGCGCTTGCAACGAACATCTCTTAGCGGCCAGTTGTATCGCTCGCAAGAAGTGTTGCACGACAACCTGCGTTCCGCCCAAGAAAACTTTGCGCAAGCGCAGGCGCAGCTTGCCGCAGCGCAGGTTCAAGTGGGTGGCGGAGACGTCGCTGCAGCAAACGCCGAGGCGGCCCGCGCCGGTTCGGAATCCAGCTTCGCCCGGGAACAAGCGGCAGCCACTCAGATTCGCGCGCCCTACGCCGCCACCGTTTTGAGCGTGGCTGCCCAGAAGAGCGACCCTTTGCGACCGCTGCAACCGGGCGACCCAATCGAGCTCGGGCAGCCGCTCTTCACGCTTGCGGGCGACCACGGTTTCGTCGTGCGTACGAAAGTCGACGAGCAAGATATCATCGATGTACGCCTCGGACAGCGCGCGCAAATCACCGGGGAAGACTTTCCTGGCCGCACACTGGCCGGGCGGGTCGTTGAGATATCGCCGATCGCGCAGAAATCGGACGACCCGTCGAGCACGGCGCGTCAGGTCATCACGACGATACGGTTGGACCGGCCGCCGCCTTTTTTGCGTGACGGTATGAGCGTGGACGTTGACATTCTGACGACCGACTTGCCGCGCGCGATCGTCATGCCCAACGACGCTATCGTGCACGAAGCCGGCAAGAAGTACGCGTATCTCGTGCGGCAAGGCATCGCACGCAAGCAACCAGTCCACGTTGGGCCATCCAACGATACGAGCTCGGTAGTTGCTGCAGGGCTTCAAATCGGGGACGTGATCGTAGCGCAAAAGGCTGCAAGCTCGCTCGACGGAACGCCCGTCCTCGCGCAACAGGAAAGCGCTTCTCCCGCTGCCTCACCCAGTCCGTGAGCCGGCTGCTGGCCTACGGCCGCGAAGCGCTGGAAGCGATCTGGCGCAACCGCATGCGCTCGATCCTCACAATGCTCGGCATGATCATCGGAACCTCGTCGGTCATCGCCGTGCTGGGAATCAGTCACGCGGCAAGCACCGGCATCAGTGCCCAAATCATATCCTTCGGCGTCCCACCGATTCAAATAAGCGTAGACGAGAATCAGGACGACCCGGTGATGGCGGCGCTACAATACCGCGATATAGCGCAAGTGCAAAACGCGACACAGGACATCGTGCGCGAGGTCGAGCCGACGTATCAAAACTCCTATGAAATGGTTGCCAACCGCATTCACGCGTACGAAGGGATCTACTCTGCCAGCGGCTACCACACTGATTCGCTGACGATGCGCGCCGGTCGCCGTATCTCCGACGACGACGTCAGCGGCGGAGCCCACGTCTGCACGCTGAGCCCCGACCTGGACGACAAGTTCTTTATGGGAGACGCGCTCGGGAGATTCATTGACATCAACGGGACGCGCTTCGAAGTGGTCGGCGTGTACGACCCCGTCAAAGGGAGTCTTTTCAGCTCGGCTACCAGCGCGTTCGCCGAGATCCCCTATACGACCTTTCACCGCATGCAGCCGGGACCAGTTGACGCGCTGACGGTGTACCCGAAAGAGGCCGCAGACGTTGATGCTGCCGGCGACGCAGTGATCGCGGCTCTACAACACATTCACGGCAGCCGTACCAAGTATCTGAACCAAAACTTCGGGGCCATCGTCGGCGGTTTGGAGCGCGCCATCGGCATCATCGCCGCCGGCTTGACGGCGATCGGAGCAGTGGCACTGGTCGTGGCTGGCATCGGCATCATGAACATCATGCTGGTCTCGGTGGTCGAGCGCACCCGCGAGATCGGCATTCGCAAAGCGATTGGCGCGAGCCGCCGCGATATCATCCTGCAGTTCTTGATGGAATCGTTGCTGCTAGCCCTGGGCGGGGGGGTCGTCGGCATGCTGATCGGCATCCTGACGACGGTCGGGATGGCCGTCCTGATTAGCCGGACCCTCGGACAAGCGATCGTGCCCTATCTTCTGGTCGTGAGCGTCGCGCTGATCTTTTCTATCACGGTAGGCATCGTTTTCGGCATCTATCCGGCGCTGCGCGCGGCGCGTTTGAATCCGATCGAGGCGCTCCGCTCGTGATGTATCTCGAAGAAGCGCTGCGCGTGCTGCTCGAAAACAAGATTCGCTCCCTCCTCACGATCACGGGCCTGATCATCGGCGTGGGGGCCGTGATCGCGATACAAGTACTTGGCAGCGGCATGTCGGGGGCGGTGGAGGGCGTACTCGGAAATTTCGGCGACAGGAGCTTCTTCGTCCAACCAAATCCCCGGCAAGGTAACTTCTTAAAAGCTGCGCTTCATCTACGCGATTTACAGACCGTCAAGCGCACGGTTCCCAATATCGTGGACGCGCAGCCGTTTTCGCTGGTGCGCCTCGTCGCGCACGCCAGGCATGTTCACTCGCCGGCTACGGTGTACACGGCCTCACCGCAAAGCTTTGAAACCCGGCTCTTCCAGTACGGGCAGAACCTTATGCCCTCCGACGTCGCCCAAAGCCGCCCAGCTTGTATCCTCTCGGATAAGATTTACCGCCGCCTCTTTGCAGACGGCAGAGATCCAATCGGAGAGAGCGTCCACATCGGCGCGCGCCGATATGTTGTTATTGGAGTCCTCGCGGCGTCGCGAACCGGCATTTTGAATGCCAATCAAGGCGGGGACATCGGTCTACCGTACACAACGTACGAGCGCGACTGGCTCCAAGGTCGTTCGATATTGGCAGGCGTGTTTTACGTTGCCGACATCGGCACGATCGGCGAAACGGAAGTTGCGACGGTAAAAGAATTGCGGAAGATTCGTAAAAACGCGGCCGACATCCAATACTTTACCATCGACCGCAAAACGATTACGGGTTTCATCAGTGCTCTTTTCACCGTGCTGACGCTGATCGTGGCGCTGATCGGAGCGGTATCCTTGGTCGTGGCAGGGATCGGCATCATGAACATCATGTTGGTTTCCGTGACCGAACGCACGCGCGAAATCGGCATCCGCAAAGCGATCGGGGCGCGTCACGGCCAGATCTTGTGGCAGTTCTTCATCGAAGCACTGCTGTTATGCGGGATCGGGTGCGGCATCGGCCTGGCGCTCGGGTTGGGCGTCGGATACGCGGTCAATGCGCTGGCGCTCGTCAAACTATCGGGAACGGTCAGCTCGATTCCATGGCTGCAAGCGACGCTGATCTCAACTGGCTTTGTGATTTTGGTCACGATTGCATTCGGAACATACCCCGCCTACCGAGCCGCACGTTTGGATCCGATCGAGGCCCTGCGCTATGAATGACGGCGCCCGCGCGATCGACTTGCGCGAGGTCACCAAGGTCTATTCGACCGGCGCGCTGGAGGTGCCGGCGCTGCGCGGCGTGTCGTTCACCGTGGACGCTGGCGAGTATGTCGCGGTCATGGGGCCCTCAGGATCCGGAAAATCGACCCTGATGAACCTGATCGGCTGCCTGGATCGGGCGACCAGCGGGACGTACCTCCTGGACGGCGTTGACGTGTCGTCGCTGGACGATAACGAACTGGCGCAGATCCGCTTGCAAAAGCTGGGCTTCGTTTTTCAAGGGTTCAATTTGCTGGGGCGCACTGATGCGCTCAGAAATGTTGCACTGCCCCTCTTCTACGCCGGCATCGGCGGACGCGAGCGTGCTGAGGCCGCGCGCGAACGCCTCTCGGACGTCGGGTTGGCAGACCGCGCCCGGCACAAGCCCAGCGAGCTCTCGGGCGGCGAGCAGCAGCGCGTCGCGATCGCGCGCGCGCTGGTCAATGACCCGGCCGTCCTGCTAGCGGACGAGCCGACCGGCAACCTCGACTCGCAAACCAGCGAAGATATCATGCAGCTCTTCGGCTCACTGAACGCCGCCGGCCGAACGATCATCATGGTGACGCACGACGAGACTGTCGCGGCGCACGCCAACCGCGTGATCCGGCTGCACGATGGACTCGTTGTTGCGGACGCTACGATGCCAGAACGTCGGCACTCGGGATAGGGCATCGCTTAAAGCGCACAATTGACGGTCCGTTTTCCTCCTAGTGCGAGCTCTCTTGCTATGGTCCTAGCACGCGAGGCTGGAAAATACATCGCACGGAATATCGTACCTACCGCATGCGCTCCGCCCCAAAAGGCGATCGAGTCATGGCGAATGCCGTTCTGCGGTGGGACGCCCGATCGGACAGTTGACCCAATACTGCCCCAAACGCGACGCATTTATCTCGCTTGTGTCACAAGAGATAACAGATGGGTCAAGAACCAGGTGTTTTTTGCGCGGACCGCCAGGATAACCTTTGCGCCAAAACCGTTATGCCATCGAGCTCTTGAGTCGTGGTAAGGAACAGCCAGAAACTCAAGTTAAAGGTTCAAATCCCGCTGGGGCTGCAACAAACCGGCCTTTACGTAGGTTTGCCTTGTTCGCGCGGCCTGCGGGTGCCATTTGGCCTAGCAGCCAGAGTATCACGTCTCTTCTGGCGACGGAACGGGTCGGCCCGGGGACGAAACCCCATGCCTACCTACTGCTGGTCGGCGCGGCGCTAGGGCTGTGCCGCCGCAACGGCAGCAATAGAATACTACTGATAATGTTGGGATATCGATGCTACACGGCAAGAGTGATGCTCACGCATCTGCAAAGTTGCACAGGGACGAGACGAAATTCATTGAGTTTCACCTCCAAACCGAGCACAAGCTCGAGGTTTGGCGGCGCTACCTTGGTGCTTACCTCGGGATCATTTCGAGCGCCGGCAAACGCGGGCGTGTTGATGCAAGCAAGATCTTTGTCGTGGACGTTTGCTCCGGGGCGGGCGGCCATCTAAGCCTCGAAAATCCTCGCCGTCAAGTTCCCGGAACTGCTGTTCAAGCGTGCATCGAGGCGCGGGCGATTCAGCGCGCTTTTCGCCAATCTGAGGTAAGAGTTCGGCTTGTCGACATTGATGGGACAGCTTGTACTCGATTGACCGCGCGAGTGGCGGAGTTTCAGGACGCGCAAGTCTATCCCGACAAAGTTGACGTGCGCGTGTTTCAGGACGATTTCGTTAACCGGATCGAGCCTATTCTTCGAGAGGCCCGTAAGGCGGATGGCGGCAGGTTTTGTAACCTGTGGCTCATTGATCCATACAGCGTTTCCGGAATTCCACGAGCGAAGCTTGCCCCATTGCTTCGCGGAGGCCACAGCACAGAGATTATTGTTAACCTCGACGTCAGGGCGATCCAGCGAATGCGCTCTGCAATCCGAAGTCCCAGGACAAACCCGAAAGCTCGCAGCGCGGATCGTCGCGTACTTAACGATCTGTACGGCGATAGCAGATGGGAGAGCGCGCCAAGTGGATCAAATGAACACGAAGAACTGTTTGAACTGGCTCGCGCCTACTTAGATTCCATGTCACCGTTCTTTCCGTATCGGTACACGTGCGCGCTCCGCGCGAGTGACGCTCAGATTCGGTATCTCTTACACTTGACGCATGCACGCGTAGCCCAGACCGCTTTCCGTAAGGCGTATGCCTCTACAATCCGCGAACCGCGGACGAGCCGTGCCCTGACGATCACGCAGAGAGACAGGGCTGCGGAATGGCTGTTCGAGCGCTTTTGCGGTCGAGAGATTAAGCTGGACGAAATTGTGCGCCTTGACGAATATCCGTTAGATCGCGGACAGGTGAAGGCGGTCCTACGGCGAGCGCAGGATACTGGCTACGGCCACTTTGACAAACACTCGGAAATGATGCACTGGTACAGCGAATGTCGCAACCAGCCAGCCCTCTCGCTAAACTATTCGGACCACACTGAGCGCAAGCGCGGCCGAACGGTAAGCTCGTCGCAGCTCAACTTTTTTGACCAACTGTCTCGGAGCATCCCAACCAAAACCCCATGAATAAATCGACCATCGAATGGACCGACGCAACTTGGAACCCTGTCACTGGCTGCACCAAAGTCAGCACCGGTTGCGATCACTGCTACGCTGAGACCTTTGCGGAACGCTGGCGCGGCGTAGTCGGGCACCCGTACGAGCACGGTTTCGATCTTACGCTGCGCCCGGAACGCTTAACACAGCCGCTTACCTGGAAGAAACCACTAATGATCTTCGTCAATTCCATGAGTGACCTGTTCCACCGCGACGTCCCGGACGGCTATATCATTCAATGTTTTAGGACTATGCAGGCGGCATTCTGGCATCGCTTTCAAGTCTTAACCAAACGACCGGAGCGTCTACGCCGTCTCAGTCCACGCCTGGTGTTTCCCGCCAACATATGGGTCGGCGTTAGCGTTGAAACGCCTCAGTACTACTGGCGAATCGCTCATTTGCAAGCCGTTCCAGCGGCGATCCGCTTTCTATCATGTGAACCGCTGCTGCTGGCTCTTCCACTACTACCGTTGAAGGGCATTGATTGGGTGATTGTCGGAGGCGAGAGCGGTTCTGGCGCGAGACCGATACGCGCAAGTTGGGTCCGCGACGTGCGGCGTCAATGCAGGGTTTCGCGGGTTCCGTTCTTCTTCAAGCAGTGGGGCGGAGCACGAAAGAAAGCCGCCGGTCGTAAGCTCGACGGACGTACCTATAATTGTCTTCCCACGGCCGCAGGCGTTCGCACGGCGACCATCCCTTAGGCAGCAACGCCATCATCCGGATTACTGATGGATCCGGCCTCACGCAATCAGGTCAGATCCGCGGCCTGGCGATTGCGTATCAGCCGCGGCATGCCCGTTAGCAAATTGTCGAATTGCTAACGTTTTGCTAACGCCCTAAGCTCCCGTAGGTCCTCGGACGTCTCGCCACGCTTATGCATCCAGACTAGTCGCCACTTGCAGGGACGTCTCGGGACGACGGTAGCTGTTTTCAAGACCGCCGCATTCAACCGCTCTGCCATCTCTCCATGTCCCGCAAGCGCAGATTTTGTGCGGGATTCCCGCACTATCGCCAAGCAGAAACCTCTGCTCTAAGGTGATTTGGTAGCATTTGGTAACGGAAGGCGGCGGCCTTTTCGACGCGGTCGAACCTAGGGGTCGGAAGCTTGAACACTTGCTCGGTGAATCTGAGTAGGCGAGGCTGTTGTCTTTCAAGTTGTACTGGACCTGATAAATCTGCAGTTCTTGCGCGTTAAGAGCACGAACGCGCGCCATCTGGGCTTTTCGGAGGCTTGCGCGACAATATGACTGCAATGAAGTGCTGGCTGGTCGATCGCTGGCAATGGCCGGCGGCTGGCCTTATGACGAGCCTGTTCTTGATTGCGGTCCTTCCGGTGTTTTACTCGGTGGCTGGACTTGCCCTGACGCTTGTCTTCGCGCAGCTGCCGGCCTACATGATTCACCAGTTCGAAGAGCATCACGACAACTGCTTCTGCCGCTACGTGAACCGGGTGCTGGCCGGCGGGCGTATCGCGTTGTCGCCCATGGCAGCGTTCTGGATCAATTCGATAGGGGTGTGGGGCGTCGATCTTGCTGCCCTCGCGCTTGCCCGGTACGTTTCCCCCGGGCTCGGGCTGATCGCAGTGGATCTCGCGCTCGTCAACGGCACACTGCATGTGCTGATGGCACTCGTTCGCAGAGAGTACAATCCCGGCGTGTGGACGTCGGTCGTGATCTTCGCTCCACTCGGCATCTGGACATACGCTGTACTTCTGGGCGCCGGCGCCACGGTGCCGGAGCAGATCCTCGCGTTGGCGATCGCCATCGCTATTCACATCGGCATCGTCGTTTACGTTCGCGTGCGCGTCGCTCAGTTAGGGTCGACTACGCCCGCCACGGAGTGATTACCGAGTGCAACTTGCGCAAATAGTTCCCTAGCCTCTCGGGCTGGCCGCCTTCGTCCTAACCGTACGCCACGCGTAAGGAGGGCAGGTGTGATAACACCGGACACTCATTTTTTGCTCGTGACAGCTCGTGCCGTTAGATGACCATCCTGGCACTAGAGATCTCGTCGGGATAATGACGACTATCTGGAAAGTCCAAGAAAAGATAACGCTAGCTAACACTGTTCCTTATCGCATCCCGCGCGATCGCCACGCTTTCGTAGTCAGTGACGCCGCGCGTGAACTTCTGCGTCTCGAGGACGGTGAGCAACACTTTAGGGCCGACGCCCGTAGCGGAACAACGCTGGAGTCGCCATCACAGTTGCCATGGCTCAGGCAACGGCAGGTAGTTAGGGGCAACACCGGGACGTCGATGCGCGGCTTTTTCCATACGGGACGGAACTTCAGCGATCGGGAGTCAACGCGAGTTAATGACCTTGGGCGAGTTTCAAGACCGCCCCATTCAACCGCTCTGCCATCTCTCCAAGGCAGTGCAGTCCCGTGTTCTACCGCACAGATTCTTTCGCGTCGTGAGGAAACATTCGCGCCACCCAATCGTCGACGCGAATGTCGTGCTCGCGCATCCACTGCAGGCAACCCTTGTAGAGTTGTTCGAAATTGAACCAGATCAGGCCCCCAGCAATGCTCCGATGCACGGCGACGACGTCCTTGAGCGCGTGCCACGCCACTTGAACGCGCCCCGACGCAACCACGTAAACGACGTCGGGATCGATAAATCCCTTATCTACATAAAAGCCGATGCGCTCGAAGCAGCGCAGGACCGTGAGCTCCTTGTGCTCGCGTTCGTCCGCGGCGCCGACCAATGAAATCTCGCGGAGAAATTTCTCTTCTTTGAGGCGATCTGCGAGTTCGAATTGAACGAAGTGCCGCGCGTCCACCTGAAACAGGCTGTCGAGTTCGGCGAAAACCGCAAGCAGCCCTCGAACTGCGTTGCTTTGCGCAAATGTTCAAGTTGCCCCCGCAGCGCGTTCGAATGCGCCATCCCGACGCGCACTTTCACGTTAGACAACAATATGCTACGCGCCGCGTACGAGCGCAAGCCTCGGCGATCCACAGCGCTGAAGAAAGGAAGCCACCGCTTGCTTACGAAGCGTGTCTGTTCGTTAAGGAGGCTTCATTTATGAAACCATTTCATCGTTTCTTTGGTGCACTGGCTCTGCTGCTGATGGCGACCGGCGTCTCCGTCTTCGCTGCCGGCCCGAAGGTCGAAGGAACACCGGTTCCCACGCCCCGCAAACCTGATATGTCCACGATGAAGTACCTAATCGGCACGTGGACGTGCTCGGATCTGAGTTCGCGACGTCCCGGCCCCTTCACCACTACCCAGGTCTTCTCGATGGATCCCACCGGGTACTGGATTGTCCGCAATGACACGATACACAAGGCATCGTGGATCCCGCGCGACTTTCACAGCCAAACGAAATTCACATACGACGCGGCCGCAAAACGCTGGATTCGGATAACGACCGGCGACACAGGTGGTTACGCCATAGCGACGGCTCCGATGCCCGTCGGTAGCAAGAAGACATATACGTACGTGATTCAAACCAAGGCGCTGGACGTCGCTTCGTACGCACCTGAAGTCTACGTGAAAGAGAGCGCCAAAAAGAAGACGATGACGACGTCATTCACGGAAACCCACGGCCGCATCGTCACCGTTAAGGAGACGTGTACGAAGTCGTAAGGAACGCCACGGTCCGGAGTCTCGCCAACCTCGTCTCCCGGACGCGCGGCACTCGTGCGGTGCGCACGGTTTGCATCGTGGCGCTGGCCGCCGGTTCGCTCTGGGTCACCGTCGGCTCGAGCGCCGACGCGCAATCACAAGTCTCCACGATTCAAGACATCGTGCGCGCAGCGATGACGCGGTACCATCTCAAGGCGCTCATCGTTCAGGTGCGCTCGGGCGGATCCGACGTCTACACGAACGCCTTCGGCGAGTCGATGAGCGGCGTCCCCGCGACGGCGGACATGCACTTTCGCAACGGCGCCATGGCGTTTACCTACATGTCGACGATGCTCTTGGAGCTCGTCGACCAGCAGAAGGTGACGCTCGACACCAAACTTTCCCGGTTCCGACCCGACCTGCCGTACGCCGATCGCATCACGCTGAAGAATCTCGCCAACATGTCGTCCGGCTACGCCGATTACGTCTATCAGCCGGAGCTGCTCAAGGGCGTCGGGCTAGACCCGTTTCGTCAATGGACGCCGCAAGAACTCATCCGGATCGGCGTTACGAAACCGATGATGTTCGCGCCGGGCACGAACTGGGGCTACTCGCACACGAACTACGCGATCCTGGGAGGCGTGCTCGAGAAGATCGCGGGGATGCCGCTCAACGACGCGATGCACAAATACATCTTCGGCCCAATGGGCCTTACCCAGACCGACGGTTTCGTCACGCCGCATATCCCCGACCCGGTGCTTCATTCATTCTCGTCGGAACGGCGCCAAGACCTCGGCGTGAGGCCCAGCGTTCCGTTCTACGAGGAGTCGACGTTTTGGAATCCCTCGTGGACGACGTTCGATGGTGCCGTCCAAACGACCAACATTACGGACATGAGCAAGAGCATGGAGGCGGTCGGTACCGGCAGTCTTCTTTCGCCGTCGTCGTTCGCGGCGCAGGTTGACCCGAATCTTGTGGGATTCGGCCACGCCGATAAGAAGTGCGCCGCCTGTCGCCAGAACACCACCGCCTTCAACTACGGGATGGGCGTCGTCATTTTCGGGCCGTGGATCGCGCAGGACAAATCATTTTTTGGGTGCGCGGCGACGGTCGGCTATCTGCCAGCGCAGAAGCTCACAATCGCCGTGGCTGTTACCTACCTGCCCGAGGCGTTCGACGCGCAGGGCAACTACAAGGACGCGAGCGTCTCGACGTTCCGTACGCTCGTCGACGCCCTGGCGCCGAACACGATGCCCAACTCGAAATTGTGAACAAGCTCAGGATTGCCTCAGTGAGTTCTTCGTATACTGGAGGGCGTGAAAGACAAATTTTGGCTGGGCGTCGGTGCTGGTGTTATCCTCACGCTGGTCTTGAGTGCGGCCGCGGGCTACCTTGCTGTGATAACAGGGCTTCTGCCCGCCAACGCGGATGCGAAACCGAGCCAGATTGAGCGATGGGCGGCGCGGACCTCGCTCAATGCGACGGTCAATCGTGAAATGCCAACGGCGGCGAACCCTGTTTCGCTCGATGAACAGAGCTTAACGGCGGGGATGAAACTGTACGGAGAAAATTGTTCCGTATGCCATGGCGTGGCGTCAGGCAGCTCGACGAACATCGCAAAGGGACTCTATCAGCGGGCTCCTCAGTTCGCAAAGCGAGGCGTTGAAGACGATCCGCAAGGTGCGACGTTTTGGAAAATTACGCACGGAATACGATTTACGGCCATGCCTTCATTTCTAAAAACGTTAGATGACCAGCAACGCTGGCAGATAGCGCTCTTTCTCAAGCACATGGATGCTTTGCCGTCGAAGGTCTCTCGCGACTGGCGGCGTTTAAAAACAACCTGAGTACTGTGCGTCGGACGCTGTTCCGCATCGGAGGAGTTCATGAGACACGTTATTTCCGCCATCGCGCTCGCTGCGCTCACGGTCGCGACCGTTTCGGCGCAGTCTCTTAGAGTCGATTCGCCGGGTCCACTCAAGGCCGGCATCAATGTTAGCCAGACCGACAATTTCACGGGCACGCACTACTGGTACTTCTACGCGGGACCGGGGCCTGTTGCCGTGCATTGCGAGTTCAAAGGGGGCGGCGTCCTTGGGGCCTCGTTGAATTCGAGACTCACCTTTACGCTTTCGGACTCAGCGCAGACGTGGCACGTGAGCAAGACGCTCGTATCCGGCTCGACGGCAGATGCAAGTCAGACAACCTTTCATGGCAATCTCAAGAAGCGCACGAAGGTGATCGTCACGGTCGCCCCCGTGGCGGGCGGCCTCGTTCGCATGGGCGGCGAATATTCAATTTCCGTTTCTGGAGCCGTTGCTTACGGCCAGGAGAAGACCGGCGACCCGATCGTCGGCACGTACATGCAAACGATGGGCATGACGGAAAACATCGGCCTCACGAAATTCAAGCCCGACGGGACGGTCGTCGCGGCCAACGGATTCACCGGCACTTGGAAACTCTTCGATGCCAATACGCATACCTACGCGGTCGTGATCAACGGAGAGCGCCTGTCGGTCATCTACATGCCCGGTCGCGGCCTCGTGAGCGGCGACGACCCCAGCACCATCTTCTTCAAGGCGTTGAAGTAGCGGCTAGATTCCCCCCGCGCTGTTGGGACCGCACTTGGCTTTCATCCTTGCGATCGCTTGCTGCTTTGCCGCCGGGTCGCTGCCCATGAAAGCTTGCATCGTCTGCAATTCGGTTGGCGAGAGCGCGGGCTCGTACGTCCCTAGGCCGATATGAACTCCCGCGCCGCCTCTATGCTGGCCGGCCGACGGGCTCGTCGCTGCAAAGTGGATTTGTGTGATGGCAGCGACGCCGACCCCGCTTGGTTCGAATATCTCGGTCATCGTTAAGCCCGTCCCGCCTGCGACGGTACTATCTTTCGTGACGCGGATGCCGCCGGGGATGTGGGCGCCATACCAATCTGATACAGATTTGGCATCGGCATTCACGTCGTAGGTCGTGACCGAGATTTTGTGGCCGCAGCGAGTGAAGGACGTGGGCCCCAAATAGGCCATTTTGGTTGCACCCGGATAGACCGGCAAGTCGGCAACCGATGCTCGAGTTGCTGCCGTTTCCATGTTCGCAGTGGAGCGTTGGGCCGACGCGGATTGGCTCGACGAATGCCCGCCGCCAGCGCAGCCCACGAGGGCAAAGCAGATGCCGAGGATCAGAAAAACCGGTCGCTTCATCTTGACTCCTATAGAACAAACAGCGTACCGGGTTTCGCGACCCATCATTGCTCACCCCGTGCAAACCCTCTGAATTGCGTATCGCACGCCGTTGATGCCGTCGGGCGAGGGCATTTCCGCTTGTAGGACCATCCCACACGTTTCCATCACGCGCCGCGACGCCACATTCCGAGCTTGCGCAATCCCGATGATGCGTTGGAAGCCAAGCTCAAATCCCACTTCGAGCGAGATTCTCGCTATTTCGGTTGCAAAGCCGCGGCCCCAGTAGTCGGGTTTAAGCGCGTAGCCGACCTCGACTTCACCTTGCTCGCGCGGAGACGGAAAGAGGCCGCCGTGTCCGACGTCAGCGCCGGCGGCGTCGCTGAAGATCCAAAATCCAAAGCCAACCTTATCCCACATCTGCAGCCAACGCCCATGACGGGCGCGCGACTGCTCTTCGGTTTGCACCTTTCCGAATAGCCATCGCTGTATTCGGATATCACTGTCGGTTTCAATGAGATAGGCAAGATCGTCCGCTCGGACGCGGCGACCGGTCAGATGCTGCGTCTTTACCATCGGCGGGGCGTTCATGGGCGGCTGTTCATGGCCAATAGGGTCTTGTACGCGAGGTCTGGCCGACTTTGAACGCACACGGCAGGCGACTTCGCCGCAAGAACTAACGCGCCATTGAGATGAGTCAAACTGCTTGCGACGCAGACGCCATTGTGATCGGCGCCGGCGCGGCGGGCTTGGCAGCCGCGCGGAGCCTAGCCAGCCGGTCGTTGCGCGTAATCGTGCTGGAGGCGCGCGACCGCGTGGGTGGCCGCGTGTGGTCCCGCCCATCGGCGCGGGCTGCGGTAGCAGCCGAACTCGGCGCGGAGTTCATTCACGGCCGCGCGAACGAAACACTGGCTTTGCTCCGCGGCGCCGGAACCGCTGCGATCGATGCGATCGGCGAGTCGTGGACGTGCGGTGATGACAAGGGCCTGCGACGCGACGACAACGACTCAAGGTCGACCGCCGGCATCTTCGAGGGGGCTCGCGCGCTTGCCGCCGACGAGAGCGTCGATCGATTTCTGCAACGCTTCAAGGACGAGCCGGCAATGCGAGAAACGGTCGCGTCAGCGCGCGCATTCGCCGAGGGATTCGATGCCGCCGACCCCGCGATTGCGAGCGCGCGGGCGATCGCGGACGAGTGGCGGTCGGGCGTAGATTTTGCGATCGCCCGGCCGCTCGGCGGTTACGGGCCAATGTTCGAGCATCTGAGCAATGCGTGTGCGGCCGCGGGCGTCCAGAGTTGCCAATCGACAGTCGTGCGGCGAATTTCTTGGCGCCGCGGCGCCGTCACCATCGATGCGGAAAACGCTTTAGGGGAAGCGCGGCCGATTCGTGCGCGAGCCGCAATCGTGACGCTTCCGGTTGGCGTCTTGCGCCACAGCGGCAAGACTGAGGTCGTCTTTGACCCCGATCTGCACGCGGCCAAGCGCGAAGCGCTTCGCTATATCGAGATGGGCCACGCGGTCAGGGTGGTGCTGTCGTTTCGCACGGCGTTCTGGGAGCGGATCCGCGAGGGGCGCTATCGTGACGGGGCGTTCTTCCACTGCGCAAACCAACCGTTCGGGGCGTATTGGACACAGTTACCGGTGCGCAGCGAGCTGATCGTTGCATGGGCCGGCGGCCCGAAGGCAAGCGCGTTGAGCGGCGCCTCGCAGGCAGAACTCATCGAGCGCGCACTGGGCGGCCTAGGGAGACTGTTCGGCGAGCCGGCGCTCGTTCGTAAGGAGTTCGAAGGCGGCGTCGCGCACGATTGGGGCCATGACCCATTCGCGCGTGGCGCGTACAGTTACGTCGCCGTCGGTGGCGGGGATGCGCGCGCGGCGCTCGCGGCGCCTGTCGAGGGCACGCTGTTCTTCGCCGGTGAGGCGACATCGAACGACGGCCAAGGCGGTACGGTGAACGGGGCGCTTGAAACCGGCGAGCGCGCTGCGCGGGAAGCAGCAACGTCGCTTGGCGCGTGATCGATGACTGAAACCGCGTCCTCCGTCCTGGGTCCGTGGTCGAGCTTCTACATCATGACCGGCTCGGCGGCTGCCGCCCTCACCGGGCTGATGTTCGTCGTGATCACCCTGGTCACGGGTGCAGAACGCTTGTCAAGAAGCCAAGACGGGATCTCGACGTTCAGCACGCCGACGGTAGTGCACTTCTCTGCGGCACTGCTCGTCTCGGTGATTCTCAGCGCACCTTGGCGCACGCTGGTTCCCCCTGCCTGGTTACTCGGGCTGGTCGGTCTGTATGGCATCGTGTACATTTTGCGCGTGGTGTCCCGGGCGCGGCGGCTGACCGGAACGTACAACCCGGATCTCGAGGACTGGGCCTCATATACGATCCTGCCGTTCGTTGCCTACGGCGCGATCCTCGCTGGCGCGATCATGCTTTCCCGCATTCCAATTGACGCGCTGTTTGCGCTTGCGGGCGGCGTCGCGTTACTGATCTTCATCGGCATTCACAACGCGTGGGACATCGTGACGTTCATCGTGATACGAGGCCCTAGCGAACCACCGAGCTGACCCACTTGCTCGAGGGGGCGCGCACCTACGACCGCAGTTTGAAGTCCGACGTTATCGAGGTCGGTCCATTGCGGCTTGTGGAGTTCGATTCGACATGCAAATCCACGACGATGTGCTGCGCGGGGTCGTAGTGTCCGCTCGCAACGATCGTTTGTGAACCATACGGCTCTTGATAGCCACCCTTCATCGTGACCAGCACGGTCTCGTGTCCGGCGATGGAACCTTTACCGCCGGCGTTGAGCGTGTAGTCCATTCGTGCGTACGCTGGACCGCCTCGCGTGCGCCAACCGTCGCGACTGTTGATCGCCGCGTGCGCACCACACCCTTGGGCAAAGTCATTGAAAACGGCGAATAGTCCCGCTGTCGCGCCGCCCACGGTGTTCTGATTGATCGCCGGCGTCAATATCAGCACACCACCTGGGCCTTGGGTGGGTTTCAGTGAAGGATCGTAGGCCGGAATAATCTGCCCTTCGGCCGTGAGCGCCCCCTGAAATTCGCTTTGGGCGGCGCGGGCGAAGGCAGGAAGAGCCGCCAAAGCGGGGCTTACGATGCTGCCGTTGACATGACCGTTACCTTTCGAATCCACTCGATCGACGGCGAGCGTGACCGCAAAGGCGACCGGCTTTCCGTTCTGCGCGTCAAACCGCGCACGAGCGCTCGCCGGCAGACCCTCAGGCGCGCTCGCCTGCGACACAACGGTCAGATCATAAACGAAGCTCTGCCCGATAGTGCGGGTATTCGCCAGGCTCGCCGCCGAGAGAAGCACAACCGAGAACGCCAGAATCGCGCTATTGCGAAGATGCTTCATCATCGATCATCCTTATATATGACGGGCTCCGCAAAGGAAAAGAGCGCCTTTCATGCCGTGGCGAACTTTCCTTTCAAATGCCGAACCGTCGCAACTCCTCCATCGCACACAATGCAACGGCGATTCCCACACCACTCGGCGCTCTTTGGGTCGAGGCATCCGCCGATGCGATCGTTCGGGCCGAGTTCAGGCGGCTACCTGATGCCGCCGACGAGTCGCGTCATCCCCTTTTGCGCGAGGCGCGTGTCCAAGTGCGAGCCTACTTTGCTCGCAAGCTCGCCCGGTTTGACTTGCCGCTACGTTACGAAGGCACGCCGTTTCAATGCGCCGTTTGGCATGCAGTCGCGCAACTCGAATTCGGACACTTTGTTTCATATGCGGAGGTTGCGCGCGCCATCAACCGGCCGCTCGCACATCGCGGCGTCGCCGCAGCCATGGCCAAGAGCCCGCTCGATCTGTTGATTCCCGCGCACCGCGTCGTGGGCGCCGACGGTCGGCTCAAAGGATGCGCGCCACGCTCGATCCGCGCGCGACTTGTACGTTTTGAGCGTGCTACTGCTTGTGCGCGTTGAGCATGAGGATGGCGCGCTCGTTCGTGTGCGAAAACTCTCCGAGCGCGTCAAGCGCAAGGCCCAACGGGCTGTCGGGCTGCAGCATGTCCGAAACTGAATAGCCGGTCTGGTCCTTGACTTGCTTATCGATCGGTGAGCGCATGAACTCCGGCATGTCGCGATAACGCCGGATCAACGTCAAGACGGGTCCCAGCCGTCCAGTGACTTTCGCCGGATCCATAACGACTACGATCAGGCTGACCTTTTTTCCGGACTGCGTGGTTTCAAAGTCACGGCCGTCTACGCCAAAGGAACGGGCCGTTTCATCCTGTTGACTAGCATGGACATCGGAAGACTGCCGGTACCCGGCAGGCGGTTTGGCATATTGGGCCTTCAACCACGCCTGCAGCGCATCGAAGGACGCCGGCGAGCCGGCGATCACTTCGTTGCCGACGTACATCCCGTTGCCTTCCTTCATCACGGTGTCGTTCGAAGAGTTGGTGGTGTGAATGTCTTGTTTGAAGGCCTTGGCCACCAGCACACGGCTATCAGAAGCCAAGGGGAAATCGATCGGATTGGTGGCCGGACCGCTCTGCGTGATCGTTTGCGCGGCATGCTGCGAGCCGCCGCCGCAGCCCGCCAGGAGCGCCGCCAGCGTGGCCACGATGAACCATTTGCTCATCCGACGGAAATCCGAGCGCAAAGCGTGAAATCCTGTTTCATGGCGCGACTCACCTATGGCTCATACCTCCACATCCCCGAGTTGCTCGACCTGCAACGCCCCTTGAGCTCCCCTCCCCACCATGACGAGATGCTCTTCATCATCATCCATCAAGTCTACGAGCTGTGGTTCAAGCAGCTTTTGCACGAGCTTGAAGCAGTCATGCGGTCACTGCGCGACGATGATTTGCTCAAGGCGGCCAAAGAATTCAGGCGCATTCACACGATCCAAAAACTCCTCGAACAACAGGTCGACATCCTCGAAACGATGACTCCGCAAGAATTCAACGAGTTTCGCGACCATCTGCACCCCGCCAGCGGATTTCAATCCTTGCAGTTCCGTGAGATCGAATTCCTCGGAGGTTTGAAGAAGACCGAGGCCCTCCAACACTTGGAAGCCAGTGCGCAGGACCGAACCCGGCTGGAGCGCCGCCTCCAGGAAGCCACCTTGCCCGATGCGCTGTACGACCTGCTGAGCCGGCGAGGCTTTGCGGTGAGCACGCACGACGAACGCATCGCGACGTTAAAGACGATCTACGAGCAGTCCAAAGCCCATTACGAGTTGTACTTACTGCTCGAGAATTTGATCGAGTTCGACGAACGTTTGCTCCTGTGGCGCGCGCGCCACATCCGGATGGTCGAGCGCATGATCGGCGGCAAGATGGGCACGGGCGGCTCGCTGGGCGTCGCCTACTTGGCCACGACGCTCGAGCGGAAGTTCTTTCCCGAACTCTGGGAGGTCCGCACGTATCTCGGTAAGGGGACCTACGGCTGATCGAGCGGCCGGGGCGGGCGGCAGGCCCCCGCGAGCAAGCGGCCAATTGCCAAACTTTCCAGCCCCTTACTACTTAAGGAGTTCTAGATGCGTCTATCTGCGCTTTGTCTGCTTGCTGCCGCCGCATTGGTCCTAGGCGGGTGCGCCAAGAATGCGTCGCAGCAATCGAACACCGCGACCGAAGCCCCACAAGCCGCTGCATCGGCAGCAGCGCCAGCCGCGGCAGGCGGCGGAACGACCACCATGACCGAGCTGCCCGAGTATCCGGGCGCGACGAAAATGGCCTCGGGGGCGTCCGGCATGACGGCCGGCGGGTCCGCTGCGGGCACGGTCCTTTCCTCGACCGATCCGTTTGCCAAAGTCTACAAATGGTACCAAGACAAGATGCCCAAGGGATCGGAAAAGTCGCACATGACGACCGCCATGGGCGAGACCGCCGTATTCACGATGGGTGAAATGTCCAAGGACCAGCAATCCGTAACGATCACTTCAACAGCCGGCAAGACGATGATCACCCTCGCGCACGTTAAGAGGTAGCAAATTCGGGCATGATCGAAGCGCCCATCACGACCGCGCGCTATCGCGAGCGTTTTCCGACGCTGGCGGACAGCACGTATTTGGTCAGTCATTCGATGGGCGCTGCGCCGCTGGCAGCCAAGGACGCGCTCGAAGAATATTGGAACGATTGGGCGCGTGACGGACCGGAAGCCTGGGAACGCTGGCTGCCAGACATCGCCGCAATCGCAAACAACCTCGGCGAACTGATCGGCGCGCCGGCGGGGACGATGTTCCTCGGACCCAACGTCTCGGCGCTGCAGGCCGCACTCGCGAGCGCGTTGCGCTTCGAGCGGCCACGCAACGAAATCGTCTACGAGGCCCTCCAATTTCCGTCCCTTACGTATGTGTGGACGGAATTCGGCCGCTTCGGCGCGCAAGTTCGCATCGTTCCCTCCGACGACGGGCGCACGATCGAAACGCAGCGCATCATCGACGCGATCAGCGAGCGCACGGTGATCGCCGTACTCTCGCACGCTTACTACGTCTCGGGGGCGCTGTGCGACGTGCGCACGATCCAACAGCATTGCCGTCAGACGGGAACCTTGCTGATGGTCGACGCGTACCAGACGACCGGTGTGTACCCGTACGACGTAACCGAGTGGGACCTGGACATCGTCACGGGCGGCAGCCACAAATGGCTCTGCGGCGCCGCGGGCTGCGGCTGGATCTACATCAAGCCCGGCCTCCTGCATCGTTTTGAGCCCGCCGTCACCGGCTGGATGGCCCACGCGCGACCGTTCGCGTTCGAGCCGGCGCCGATCACCTATGCTGATTCGATGTACCGCTGGGGAACGGGAACGCCGACGATTCCAGGTTATCTCGTCGCAAAACCCGGTCACGACACGATCAAAGAGGTCGGCGTGCAAAACATTCGCGAGCATAACGTACGGCTCACGAGTCTGGTCGCCCAGCACGCGCTCGACCGGCGCTTGAAGGTCAACACGCCGCTGGAACCGCAACGCCGCACGGGCTGGATCGGAATCGACTTCGAGGGTTCGGCGGATGCGTACAAACGGCTGATCGAGGAGCGGGTCTTCGTTGACTATCGGCCTGGCTGCGGCATCCGCGTTGGACCGCATTTTTACACGACCGAGCAAGAGATTGAAGACTTCTTCACAGCCCTCGACCGAGTGAGGAAGCGCACGTAGGCGTGTAAGCGCAGCCATGATCGTTGACCACCGGAACGTACGAGGCGCCTTCGGGCGCCTTTCGATTCCCATCGCGCTTGCGATGGTCGGCGATCAGCTCTTGAGCGTCGTTGACACGATCGTCATCGGATCGCTAGGAACGATCGCACTCGCCGGCGTGACCGGCGCCTTTGCGCTCTTCGTGACGCTGGTTTTTGCGCTGGTCGGATTTGCCAGCGGCATCTCGATCACCGCAGCCCGCTGCGTTGGCGCGGGGGACGTGGAGGGCCTCGGGAGAACCGCGCGCGCAGGCGTCGTCGCACCGCTGGTGCTGGCCTCGATCTTGGTCGTCGCCGCCCTGTTCTTAGCGAAGCCGGCCCTCCATCTGATGGTGGGGTCGATTCCGTCCTTAAACGCAAGCGCCACCTATTTGATCCTGCGCTGTCTCTCGCTGATCCCGATCGCGATTACGATCAGCATCGTCAGCACGCTGTCCGCGGCCGGCAACACCCGGCCACAAGTCCTCTCGCTGATCCTGATCAATGCGATTCACGTGCCGCTGGTGTTTATGCTCGCTCTCGGGTGGCTGACGCACCGTCCATTCGGCATCGAGGGCGCCGGTGTCTCGTCGCTGATTTCAGAGCTCGCCGCAGCCGTCTATCTTGTCGCCTACGCGAAAAGGCACCCGCAGTACCGAATGCTGACAAACCTCTCGATCGATTGGGGCCTGGCCTGGCAGACGGCGCGCCTCTCGCTGCCCGAAGTCGTGTTCTTGGTCGCCGTCCTCGCGCCGGACAACTTCATCATCGCGATGCTGGCGCCGCTCGGGGTCAGCACGATCGCCGCTTTTCGGGCCCTCAACGTCGTTTCCGACTTCACGTTCATTGGTCCGATCCCGATCCAAGAAGCAACGCAAACGGTCATCGGGCAGCGTCTGGGTGCGCGCGACTCCCTCGGCGCCCAAAAATTCTTCACAAAGGCCTTGCGCTTTGCAGTGATTTTCACCGGTGCGACCGGCGCGATCGTGGCTGCGCTCTCCTGGCCGTTGGCATTCATCTTTACGTTGAACGTAGCCGTCGCATCGCTGGCCGCCGCGCCGCTTGCACTGCATATGATCACGTTGCCGATCAAGGGCTACGCGATGACCGCCATGGCGCCGCTGCGCGCGGCCGGCGATACGCGCTTTTCGATGTTCGCCGGCTTAGTGAGCAGTCTGCTGGTCTTGCCGATTGCATGGATTGCCATCAAAGTGCTGGGGATAGGCCTTTACGCCGTCCCGCTAGCTTGGATCGCCGCCTGGCTCGCGCGCGCCGCGCTGACCTTCGTTCGTCTACGCCGCCACGACTGGACCGCTTACGGCGGAATGCTTAAGACACGCAGCATCTGATCGTGAATGCGCCCATTGCTGGCCAAGATCGCACGTCCATCGACGGCAAAAGGAGAGCCGCCAATTCCCGAAACGACTCCGCCGGCTTCGCGCACGATCAGCGCTCCGGCGGCAACGTCCCAAGCGCTCAGATCGAATTCCCAGAAGCCGTCGAACCGCCCCGCGGCAACGGACGCGAGGTCGAGCGCCGCCGAACCATCACGCCGTACGGCTTGCGCGTAACCCGACATCGCGCGAAAATGTTCGCCGTTGCGCGCGAAATCAGCCGGACGGAAGCCCGTGCAGACCAGCGCGTCACCGATTCGCTCCACGGCAGATACGCGCAGCGGCTTGCCGTCGAGCGCCGCTCCTGCGCCGCGCTGCGCGACGAACAATTCGTCGTAAAACGGCGCGTATACGACGCCGGCACACAGCTCGGCGCTACGCTCGTACGCGATCGAAACGCAAAAGAAAGGGTAGCGGTGGGTGAAGTTCGTGGTGCCGTCAAGCGGATCCACGTACCACCGTTCGCTCGAGGGGCCTGCGTGGGTTCCGCCTTCTTCGCCGATGATCGTGCTGTCGGGAAACTCAGCCCGCAGCCGCTTGACGATCAGGCGTTCCGAGGCACGATCGGCATCCGTTACGAGGTCGGCGCGCCTTCCTTTTTGAGTGCTGTGCAAGGGCCGGTCGAGATAATCTAAGAGCAGCGCGCCCGCTTCGCGCGCCGTCTCGACCGCTACCTCCAGCGGATCCGCCATCGCTGCCTCAAGAGTTAGTGCAGTGTTGGTTGTGGCCTGTGTGGGTGCTGAAGTAAGATCGAAGGACGATGCCCCGCCGGTTCGTGAGCCAAGCAATCCATCCCGCGGAAGGATCGTTCGATCCGTCGGTCATGAGCCGCGGAGAACCCGCGCTCCCCTCCGCTTTCCAGTGGAAGGACGGCGAGCTGACCGTGCGTACGCTGCTCAAAACGTGGCGTTCAACGCGCGTGGATCGCGGCGACGTGTACTTGGCGCGCCACTGGTTCGAGGTCGAAGCTGACGATGGCCGCCGGGCGATCATCTATTTTGAGAGGCAAGCGCGTCGTAACGCCGCTCGCTGGTTTCTCTACACGATCGAAGATCCCGACTGAGCCAACGCCTAGAGCGGAGTCACGGAACCCGTCTGCAGCGAGTACAGCAGCGCCGCGACCCTCAGGCGGTTCGCCTGCGCCGCGGGGGCGATGATCGGTTCGGTCGTGCGCAGTTTTTCGGCGACGGCGATCGCGTTGGCCTTGGTCGCGTTGAGATATACGTCCCCGGGTTCACGGCGCGCCACCTCGGCGGACGGAAGGATGGCGTCAACGATCGCCTGGATGTGGCCGGGTGCGGCATGATGGCTGCCGAGCGCGTCGACGGCGGCCTTAACAGCGCCGCAGTTCGTATGACCCAAAACAACCACCAGCGGGCACGCAAAGTGGGCGATGGCGTATTCGATCGACCCTATGCCGACAACGTCGGCGACGTTGCCCGCCACGCGGATCACGAACAGGTCGCCGATTCCCTGATCGAAGAGTATTTCGGGCGGCACGCGCGAGTCCGAGCAACTGAGCACGACCGCGAAGGGATGCTGTTTGGCGGCCGTTTCTTCGCGCCGCGCCGAGTGCCCCGTATGCACCGTCTGATCGTTCCTATACCGGTGGTAGCCTGCCCGCAGCTCTTCTATCGCTTGCGCAGCCGTCATGCGCGCGGGTACCGTCGCGGCGTCAACGGGGAACGGCCCAAGGCCGGCGCTCGCCGCTGCGCCGATTCCGGCGAGCAAGAATCGATTGCGTGTGACCATGCGGGTGAGCTACCAAGTGCAGGCCGTTTCTCCCTTTGGCGCGGAACAAACGCCCATGTCGTTTCGAGACGGATTCGTTTCGGAAATCGCGGGCCGCAAAGCGCTCGTCAACGGCCTGCCGATCGGCACGGTCACGGATCTCCTCGTCGGCGCGCCCGAAGACACCTTTCCCAAGATCGATGGATTGACGATCAACACAAAAAAGGGTCAGCGCTTCGCACCGATCGAGACCGTCGCCGATGTTGACGACCACGGTACGGTCGCGTTAACGCAGGCTCCCAAAGAGCCGGCGCCGCCCGATTCGCAAGCGCTGTACCTCGTTTCGGACCTGCTCGACAAACAGATCGTCGATGTGGACGGCCGAAAAGTCGTGCGCATCAACGATCTCGAGATTGCCAACACCGGCGGCGCGCTGCGCGTGATCGCGGCCGACATCGGGGTGAGCGGACTCCTGCGGCGGCTTGGCCTCAAATCGGTGGGGCGGCACATCGTTCCGGCCATCTATCGGCGCATTCCTCGGGCATTGATCGCCTGGGACAGCGTTGCCCCGATCCGCGACACCAATCCGTCGCAGGTGCACCTTTCGATCAAAGAGAGCAAGCTCTCACGGCTGCACCCCTCGGAGCTGGCCGAGATCATCAGCGATCTTTCCGCCAAGGATGGCGTCGCCGTCATCCGTCAACTCGATGACGAAACCGCCGCCGATGCGCTCGAGCACCTGGATCCCGACACGCAAAAATCGATCATCGAAGACATCGGCACCGAGCGCGCCGCCGATATCATCGAAGAGATGGACAGCGACGACGCGGCCGACCTCTTAGCCGAGCTGCCCGAAGATCAGCAAACGGAGCTGCTGGCGGAAATGAACGAGTTTACGGCGGGCGAGCTGCGCGATCTCGTCAAGTACCAGGAAAACACCGCCGGCGGCCTGATGACGACCGACTACGTCTGGATCCTCCCGCACCGTAGCGCCGAGGCGACGATCGAAAAGCTCCGCCAGATTGCGCCCAAGACCGAATTCATCTACTACCTCTACGTCCTCGATAACGCTCAGACGCTGTTGGGCGTAATGTCATTGCGTGCGCTGCTGTTGGCATCGCCGGATGCCCCGATCGAAAGCATCATGGAAGCAGACCTCGTCACCGTCGAACCGCACGCGCCCGCCGAAGACGTGGCGGCCACGATCGCGCGCTACGACCTGCTGGCATGTCCGGTCGTTGACGAACGCGGCAAGATGCTCGGCATCGTAACCGTTGACGACGCGATCGATGCGATCATGCCCCCGAGGTTGGCAAAGCGCTTGCCGCGCTTCACCGCGCATCATCACAAGACGCCGGAAACCGTAACGCCCTAGCGCCATGGAAGCGATCGGACGGCAAGCGTCGCGACGCCGGTTGGGTTGGGGCGCAAAGATCGCCCTGTTCTTCGCAGTGCTCGGACCCGGTATCATCACCGCGAGCGCGGACAACGACGTGGGCGGCATCACCGTGTACTCGCAAGCCGGCGCACAATTCGGCTATTCGATCTTGTGGACGCTGATCCCAATCACGATCGCGCTGGTCGTCATCCAAGAGATGGGAGCGCGCATGGGTGCCGTCACCGGCAAGGGCCTGGCCGGGTTGATCCGTGAGAACTTCGGGGTACGGTGGACATTCTTCGTCATGTTGTGTCTGGTTGTCGCAAATACCCTGACGACCGCCGCCGAATTCGCGGGCGTCGCCGTCGCGGCAGCGATCTTTCACATTCCTCCGCTGCTCGCGGTTCCGGCCGTTGCGATCCTCGTCTATTTCTTGGTGCTGCGCACCAAGCGTGGCACCGTCGAAAAAGTCTTCCTCGTACTTTCCGCCCTCTACCTGACGTATGTCGTTTCGGGGATTCGAGCCGCCCCGCATTGGCACGACGTTTGGAAGGGATTCCTCATTCCGAGTTTCAGCCACAACACCGCCTATCTTTGGATGATCATCGCCCTGATCGGCACGACGATCACGCCGTGGATGCAGTTCTACATTCAGGCGTCGATCGTCGATAAAGGGATCCGGATCCGGGATTACGCTCTCTCACGCATCGATGTGATCTTCGGCTGTCTCGTGACCGATTTCATGTCTTTCTTCATGATCATGGCGACGGCGGCAACGATCTTCATTTTCAACGTGGGCCATCCGACCCAGCAATACATCGTGAACGAAACGGCGGATCTGGCCAAAGCGCTGGAGCCGATCGCCGGCGCCTTCGCCGTCTACCTGTTCGCCTTCGGATTGCTCAACGCGGGCGTCTTCACCGCCTCGGTCCTACCCCTGTCCACCGCATATTTCGTCTGCGAAGCCGGCGGCTTTGAAAGCGGCGTCGATAAGCGCTTTCACCAAGCGCCGATCTTCTTCTCGATCTACGCGGCCAGCATCGTCATCGGCGCCGCGCTCGTAATGAGCTTCCCGCACCAATCACTGCTGTTCTTGATCACGTTCTCGCAGATCACGAGCGGCGTGCTCTTGCCGTTCATCCTGGTGTTCATGCTGCTGCTGATCAACAAAGAATCGCTGATGGGCAAGTATCGCAATGGGCCGGCATTTAACATCATCGCTTGGACGACGGCAGTCGTCGTCAGCGCCCTCACCCTGCTCTCCCTCTACCAAACGCTGGCCCCCTCCACGAGTTAAAGCAGCACGGCAGTCCTGCCCCCGGCAACCGCCGAAATGAGCGCTTGTGACTGCGGAGCGGGTCGTCGCCTTTGCGGAAGGGCTCTCGCGCATTGCCGCCGGCGGCGGTGGGCCGAAGGCGTTCGCCGGGTATCTGGCGCAAGAGCTCGGCCTCACCGTGCTCGTCGAAGACGCCGAATGGCGCCATCTGGCGACCGCGGGCTCGGCGTCGAGCGTGCCGCACTCCGTGCGTGACCTGCTCGATGCGCGCGAAACCGCGTCGCGCACGCTGCGCATGTTGCGTAACGGCGCGCCGGGAGCGGCAATCCCGATCTTCGCCGGCGAAACCCATTTTGGCTGGCTGGCCGTTTTTGGACCACGCATTCCGCGCACGTCGGAGCCCGTGATTCGACTGACCGCAAGCGCGATTGCCGTCGAGCTCGCTCGTGAGCAGGGCGGGCAGCGCGGTCGCAAGCGGACATTTTGGGACCGGTTGCTGGCGCGAGGCTACAACGACTCGATTGCCGCTCGTGACGAAGCTACCGCGCGCGGCATCGTGCTCGCGGCGCAATACGTCGCTGTCGCCCTCGAAGTCGAGGTGACCGATGAAGCAAGCGCGACGTCGGAAGCCGCCGACCTGCATCACGTGGCGCTGGAGGCATTTCGGGCCTCCAGCGGCGACATCGGAGTCGTGGAACGCGCGGGGACCCTCTTGCTGATCATTCCCGCCGAACGGGAGGTTGACGTCGCGAACATTCGCACGGCCGCTTCTCTTTTGCCGCGCACGCTCGGGCGAAAACACGCTCAATTGAAACTCTGCGGAGGCGTGGGTGAGCGATCCGCGTTGCTGGCCGTGCCTCGTTCGGCAGAACAAGCGATCAACGCGATGGGGATCGGCCGGCGTATTCTGGGCTTCGGGACGGTCTGTGCTTATGACGACTTGGGAGCGTATCCGCTGCTCCTCGAAGGCGCAGGGAGGGAGGCCTGGCAGCAATTTGCGCAACGCACGCTGGCGCCACTGCGTGCGTACGATGAGAAGCATCAAACGGAACTAGAACGGACCCTCGCGCTGTATTTTTCCGTCGGCGAAAACGTGAAAACGGCGGCTGCGCAACTGTGCGTGCACCGGCACACCGTCTTCTACCGGCTGCGGCAAATCTGCGAAATCTGCGGGTGCAAGCTGGAAAACCCGCACGACCAACTGACCCTGCGCATGGCTGTGGCGATCGATGCACTCTCCAAATAACGGTTCGAAACGGACTGCAAACAAGCGCGATGTGTTGCGCGTGGCAAAAGAGCGTAGCGTCCGCTTCGTGCGGCTCGTCTTCACCGACATCTTGGGCGTCAGCAAGAATGTGTCGATACCGGTGGCCGAACTGGAGCGCGCGCTCGCCGGCGGCGTTACATTCGATGGCGGTTCCATCGACGGATTCGTGCGCGGCGAAGAGCTCGACATGGCGCTCGTCCCCGATCCGGCGACCTTTGCCGTCTATCCGTGGAGCGCACCGGACGACGTGCAAGCGCGCCTGATCTGCGATGTCGCTGCAGTCGATGGAACGCCTTTCGAGGGATGTCCGCGCACAACGCTGCGGCGAGTCTTCGAAGTCGCCCAGAGTCATTATCCGGGCTTGCAAGTCGGGTTGGAAGTCGAGTTCTATCTGTTCGAAAGCGCTTCGACGCGCAGCCTGGACGTCGGGTCGTATTTCGACTTCTCGCCCAACGATCGCGGCGAAGAAGCGCGCAGCGCGATCGTAGCGGCGCTGGAAGCGATGGACGTGCCTGTCGCGGCCTCTCACCACGAACACGGTAACGGGCAGCACGAAATCGACCTTCCCCACGGCGAACCGCTCGCCGCCGCCGACCATCTTTTGACGATCCGCAATGTCGCCAAGCAAGTCGCCTCGCGCTACGGCTTGGACGCCACGTTCATGCCCAAGCCGCTGGAGCATCAGGCCGGTAGCGGGCTGCACGTCGATTTTCGGCTCGCTGGCGCCGATGAGGATGCTCAACTCTACTTCATCGGCGGCTTGCTGGCCCACGCGCCTGCGGTAACGGCCGTGTGCAATTCAACCGTCAATTCCTACAAGCGGCTCGTTGCGGAGTGGGATGCGCCGATTTACACGGTGTGGTCGCATCGCAGCGCCGATGCGCTGGTGCGCGTTCCGCCCTCGCAAACGGAGAAGCGCATTGAGATGCGCAGCCCAGATGCTGCCGGCAACCCCTATCTCGCGTTGGCCGTCTTGCTCGGCGCCGCAAGCGATGGCGCCGCGCACGGATTGTTGCCCGGCGACCCGTTGGTGGGCCCTAGCTACGACCTCGGCGAACGCGAGCGCCGCGAGCGCGGCATTCGGACGCTGCCGAAGTCCCTACGTCAAGCAATTGCCGAACTGGACGTCGATCAGGTCGTTCACAGCGCGCTCGGCGACCACATCTACCACGCGTTTCGCGACGCGAAGCTCGCCGAATACGATCGCTACCGGCGCGCGGTTCACCCGTGGGAGCACCGCGCGTACCTGCGGCTCTATTAAGAGAGCCCGCGTGCCGCTTCGAGTAAGAGCTGCCAGGCGGCCAGAACGTCCTCGCGGGTCGTGCGCAGATTGCCGATCGCTAAGCGCGGCGCGATCCGACCGTCAAGGCGGGTTGAAGAGAGATACGCCTCCCCGGTTTGGTTAACGGCATCCACGATGCGCAGATTGTGGTCGTCCACATCTTCCGGCGCAACCGATGGAGCCACATGCCGAAAGCACACGACCGAAAACGGATGCGGCGCCAGGATTTCCCAATTTGGCTCCGCGCGCACCCAGCTGGCAAATTCCTGCGCCAGCGCGATGTGGCCGCGCAGTATGTCGCGCATCTTGCCCGCACCGTAGGCGCGCATCACAAACCACAACTTCAGGGCGCGAAAGCGCCGGCCGAGCTGCAGGCCGTAATCCATGTAGTTGCGCACCCCGTGTGTCACCCCGAGCTTAGCCTGCCCTGAGCTTGTCGAAGGGTCGAGGGGCGGCGTGACCAGATAGTCGGCCACTAAACTAAAGGCTCGCCGCAACACCTCCGGATCCTTGACGTAGAGCGCCGAAAAGTCGATCGGCACGAAGAGCCACTTGTGCGGGTTGACGACCACCGAATCTGCCAACTCGATGCCGTCAAAGCGACCGCGGTGTTCCGGCAGCATCGCGGCAACGCCGGCGTAAGCGGCATCGACATGCAGCCAGCAGCGGTGTTCTTGAGCGACTCGCGCGATCTCGGGCAGTGGATCGACCGACGTCGTCGAGGTCGTTCCGACCGTTGCTACGATGCACATCGGCTGCATGCCCGCTTTGAGGTCGGCCAAGAGCTGCGCGCGAAGCGCATCCGAGCGCATTCGATACTCTTCGTCAACTGGAATTGCGACGACGTTGCAGCGCCCGACGCCGAGCGCCAGGGCGGCTTTTTCGATGTGCGAGTGCGTGTGTTCGGTGATGTACACGCGTAACGGCGGAAGGTCGCGCGCGGTCATCCCGAGTTCGCGTATGTCGAGGCCAAGCGCTTCACGCGCTGCCGCGAGCGCCGTAAAGCCGCCGATCGAGGCAGTGTCATAAACGATGCCCGAAAATGTTTGCGGCAGACCCATCAGCTCGCGCAGCCAGCGCAAAACGACCTCTTCGAGCTCGGTCGCAGCGGGCGAGGTACGCCAGAGCATTGCGTTGACGTCGAGCGCCGCGCTCAAAGCCTCGGCAAGCACGGCGACAGGGGCCGCACTGATCGCAAAATAGGCAAAGAATCGCGGGTGATTCCAATGCGTGATGCCCGGCACGATGATCCGTTCGAAATCGGCGAAAATCTCGGCGAACGGTTCGCCTTCTTCCGGCGGGCTCGCCGGCAGCGCCGCCGTCACCTCGCCCGGCGCGGCGCGGGAAAGCACCGGGTAGCGGCGATTATCCCGCAAATATCCGGCGATCCAATCCGTCACCCGAGCGCTCTGCTCTTCGAACTCCTCCAAAGTGCTGATCCATTCGAAGCCCTGCATGCCGCGTACCTGGAGAGTGCCAAGGAGCCGTCGAAGGGTCGAGCGTCATGAAGTACCGCCGTTATCCCAACACGGATCTGAGCGTCAGCGAAGTCGGGTTTGGACTCTGGACGACCGCCACCGATTGGTGGGGAAAGATGTCCGACAGCGAGGCGGTCGCACTGTTGCACGAGGCGCTCGATCTCGGCGTCACACTCTTCGATGCCGCGGACACCTATGGCAACGGGCGCAGCGAAGAGCAGCTCGCCAGGGCTTTCGCCGATCGGCGCGAGCGCGTCGTGTATGCGACCAAGTTCGGCTACGATTTCTACAACTATGCCGGCGAACGCCAGGGCCAGCAGGAGATCCCAGCCGATTTTTCACCGGCCTTCGTGCGGTTTGCACTCGAAGGGTCGCTGCGCCGGCTGCAAGCGGAAACGATCGATCTGTACCAGATCCACAACGCACATTTGGAGCAGATCGAAAGCGACGAACTCTTCGCGCTGCTTGAATCGTTCAAAGCCGAGGGCAAGATTCGGTACTACGGCGTTGCGCTTGGGCCGGCGATCGGCTGGCTGATCGAAGGCATCGAAGCCGCGCGCGCCCGCAACGTGACGAGCGTGCAGATGATTTGGAACATCCTCGAACAGTTTCCCGGCAACGAGATGCTGAGCGCCGCCGCGCAAGCACATGCGGACACGGGCTACATGGTTCGCGTGCCGCATTCGAGCGGAATGCTGGAAGGCAAGTACACCGAAGACACCGTCTTCCCGTCGGGCGACCACCGCCGTCACCGCCCGCGCTCCTGGCTGATCAACGGCATCCGGAAGGTCGAGCAGCTTCGTTTTCTCGAAACGCCGGGCCGCACGCTGGGGCAAGCCGCCATCCAATGGCTACTAACGGAGCCGCGCATCATGACCGTTTTGCCGAACATCTACGATCGTGAGCAACTGATCGAATTTGCAAAGGCCCCGGAGACCGCGGTGCTCACGGGCAACGAACTTAAACGGATCGCGGAACTGTATGCCGCTAATTTTGGCGTCGAGGAACCCCCCATGAAATTTAAGGGCACGATGACCCGAGAGCAGATCAGCGTTTGAAGGCCATCCACTCTCAAAACGCGCCGCAACCGATTGGGCCGTACAGCCAAGCGATCGAATCAGCCGGCTTTGTCTTTTGCAGCGGTCAGATCGCTATCGTTCCGAGCGAAGGAACGTTGCTGGCCGGCGATGCGCGCGCGCAAGCGGAGCAGGTGCTGGGCAACCTCGGCGAAGTTCTCAGAGCGGCGGGGCTGTCGTACGCCGATGTGGTCAAGACGACGATCTTTCTCGTCGACATGAACGACTTTCCGGCGGTCAACGCCGCTTACATCAGTGCTTTTGCCGAAACGAAGCCGGCCCGCTCGACGGTTGCGGTGGCATCGCTCCCGCTGGGCGCGAAAGTTGAGATCGACGCGATCGCCATTCGCCCCTAGTCACGCGTAGGCACTTGAGTCATGCTTCGACAAGCTCAGCATGACACTGGGACCATCGCGCCACGTAAGAGAGTACCGTGTCACACTGAGCCCGTCGAAGTGTGACGCGAGGTAGTCCTCCGAAAGGCAACGTTTAAGTTAGTGGTTGGTTAGCTGTGAAATTCGCAGCCTTGCAAGCCCGGCAACTTGTGGATCGTTGACCTGCGCCGCCGCGGCTTCAAACTGCTGGACCGCCAAATCTCGCTTACGTTGATCTTGGTACGTGCGACCGAGCCAATAATGCAGCACAGCATCCTGCGGCGAAACGGTGAGACCCTTGAGCAACGCCGACTCCGCCAAATCGAAGAGCCGGTGCTGGGCGTAATCGATTCCCAAATTCAGATACGCATCACGTGAATAGGCCGAGATCGCCAACGCCTTGACGTAATCGGCGACCGCGAGCTTCCAGTCCCCAAGCGAATCCTCGAGATAACCATAATTGACCATGATCTCCGGATGCTCCGGCTCGAGCGCCTGTGCGCGGTCGAGCAGCGCTCGACCCCTATCGTAACTCCGCGTTTCCAAGTCTCCGGCTGCCAGGTTCAGCGTGCACGCGTAACTCGTGCGATCGCGCAGCAAACACCGGTCCAACAGAGCGAAGGCCCTCGTATAGTCACCCAGGTCCATGTAGGCGACGGCGGCTTGATTGAGCGCGGGAAGCGAGTCGGGCACCATGTCGAGTTCGCGCAAGAGGTATTTCAATGCATTGCCGTAGTCGTGCATCGAAAGGTACAAGGAGCCCAGCGAATGCTGCGCGTCGGGGTCCGATGGGCCGTTGGTTGCGTCGCGCTGGACGTTCGCGATGTAGCTACCCAAATCGCCTTTGCGCGCGTGCAACGAAACGAGGTCGCCAATCGAATCGGTGCCGGGTAAACTCCTATTGTATTCGGTGATCGCATCGTCAACGCGATTGAGCGCCGCATAGACCGCGCCTAAGCGATTGTGGGTTTCGCGATCGTTCGGGTACATTGCGAGGATCCGGGCGTACACGGCTTCGGCAGCACTGAGGTTGCCTTCGCGATAGTAGAGATCTCCCAACAGACGCGCCGGATCCGCCTCTTTGGGGTGAGCCGCGACGTAGGTTGCAAGTCCCTTGATGGCCCCAGCCAAATCGCCGGCTGCGACGCGCTCACGTGCGGTGCGAATCGCGCCTTGAGGGTTCGAATCGAAGGATGGGATGTTGTATGCGTCTGGATTCGTCGTCATGGGGGCAGCCGACGCGACGGCCGGCGCAAGTGCTAGGCATCCCACCACGATCAGCCAACGAAATTTCTCGATCATGTTCACGCTCATGCCGGAGAGTTCTTTAGTATAGTCTTCACGCTCGTGGGCGGCAAGCTGTGACCGCGTTGCGGGCGCGAAAGGAAGGACTCATGGAAGCCCACGCCTACCAGACCCGGCTGCGCTGGACGGGGGCCGCCGAAGGCCCCGCACATGACTACCGTACCTACTCGCGCGCTTTCGTAGCGGAGACTCCCGGCAAGCCGGCGCTTGCGGGCTCGTCGGATCCGACATTCTTGGGCGACCCGACCGTGCACAACCCTGAAGATCTCTTGCTGATTTCCCTGAGCGCTTGCCACATGCTGACCTACCTCGCGCTGTGCACGCACGACGGCATAGCGGTCCACTCCTACGAGGACGCGGCGACCGGGACCATGGCCCGTAAAGACGGCGCGACTCGATTCGTCGAGGTTGTGCTGCACCCGCGGTGTACGGTCTCGGGGGACGTCGAGCATGCAAGAAGGCTCCACGCGCAAGCGCACGCCGGATGCTTCATCGCAAACTCAGTCAATTTTCCGGTTCGCAACGAACCGCAGGTCCTGGCGGCTACTTAACGAGGGGCAGAACGTTGCTCGGCGTCACCGGATAGAACGTCAGGCCGATCGTTGCCACTACGCAGACGACGACCCCGATCCAGGCGAGCGGGGCTCGCGATTGGGCGCCTACGATCACCTTGGGCTCGTGGCGCTCGTACATCCAGCGGATCACTTTAAAATAGACGTACAGCGAGACCGCCGTCCCGACGATCAAAAGACCGGCCAGCCACGCGTACCCGGCGCTGACCGCGCTCGAAAGGATCAAGACCTTGCCCATGAATCCCGCGGTCGGGGGAAAACCGGCCAGCGCGAGCAGGAAGAACGTCATCGCCGCAGCCAGCAGCGGGCGCCGCCGGCCCAGACCATGGTACGCCGCCAGGCGCGAGCCCTCTTCGTTCTCGGTCGAAAGGAGCGCGACGACCGCGAAAGCGCCCAGATTCATAAAGAGGTATGCGGCGAGATAGAAGATCGCGTAGCGCAAGCCAAGCGCTGTCGAACCGGCGAATGCCGCCACGATGTAGCCGACCTGCGCGATGCCGGAATAGGCCAAGAGCCGTTTCATGTCGGTTTGCGCCAGCGCCGCGAAATTTCCAACGAGCATCGAGATACCGGCGACGATCCACATCGGCAGCAACACTTGCTGTGCGTGCGGTCCGCTGAGCGCGGCATAGGCAAAACGCGCGAAGACGGCGAGCGCGCCGGCTTTGGTGGCCACGCTCATGAAGGCCGTCACGGGCAGCGGAGCTCCCTCGTACACATCCGGGGTCCAAACGTGAAACGGAACCAAGCTCAACTTAAAAGCTAAGCCGACCAAAAACAACCCGCAGCCGACGACGAAAAGCGGATTGGCCGCAACGTTCGGCGCAGCCAGCGCGGCCAGATTGATGCTGCCGCTCGCTCCGAAGAACAATGCCATTCCATAGAGCATCAAGCCCGTGGCCGTCGAGGAGAGGATCAAATACTTGAGCGCCGCTTCACGGGCGGCCGGCCGCCGCGACATCCCGCATAAGCAGTAAAGCGCCAGCGAGAGCAACTCCAACCCCAAAAAGATCGTCATCAGGTTTCCCGCGCCGGCCATCAGCATCGCGCCGCTCGTGCTCCAGAGCAGCAGCGCGAGCGACCCCGCGAGATAGGTGCGCTCGCCGATCGCCGCGTAGAGCGCGACCGAAAAAATCGCTGCCAGCAGGACGATCTCTTGGAAAACGACGGCAAAACCGCCGACCATGAAGCCCCCGCCGAATGCGCTGTAGCTCTGACCGTAGGTTCGCGCGCACAGATAGCCTGCGGCGAACAAGCCGATCAAACTGATCGCAATCGAGACAGTCCGCTTGGCGCCACCGCTTGCGACCAAATCCGCAAACAACACGACGAGCGCCGTTGCTGCGACGATGAAAAGCGGCCACACCGCGTTCCAGTCCAAAGCAGTGAACGGGTTTGCAATCAAGGCTGCGCTCCTGGTGCGGCGCTCGAGGCATAGGGCGACTCATCGAAGGTCGTCAACGCATGCGGGTCAATGCCGACGAGCAAGGTTGCCAACAGCAACGGCGCGACCGCCAGGCCCTCGATCCAGGTCAGATCGCTACGCACCGGAAGGTCTGCAATCGCCGGTCCGTTCATCATGTTTTGAAAGAGGCGCAGCATATAGGCGGAGGCGATGACGATCGGAACGAGCGCGATCAGCGCCACCCAAAAGTAGCCGGATTGAAAGAGACCGGTCAAAATGACCAGCTCGCCGGCAAATCCCGCCAGGCCAGGCAAGCCGAGCGCCGCCAAGGCTGCGATCGTGAACGCGCCTGCGACGCGCGGATTGTTCAGGGCGAGGCCTCCCAAACGCAAGAGCGAGCGCGTTTCTTCGCGCTCTTCGATATATCCGAGAATCAGGAAGAGCGCCGCGCTGAAGAGTCCATGGGCGACGATGTAGATCAGCGCGCCGCGCAGCGCGAGCGGATTGAAACTGAAGATCGCAAGCAAGATCAGCCCCAAGTGTGAGAGCGACGAATAAGCGACGATGCGCTTTCCGTCCGTCTGCACAAGCGCGACGCATGCACCGTAGAGCAGCGAGACCAAGCCGAGCCAAACCATGGCGGTCGCCGCTGCATGCATCGATTCCGGCAGCAGCGTCAGCCCAATCGCGATGAAACCGTACAGGCCCGCTTTCGACTGTACGCCGCTGACCACGGATACCATCGGTGGAGGCGTGGCAGCGTAGGTCGGCGGCATCCACGTATGAAACGGCCAAACGGGCGTTTTCACCAAAAATGCGAAGGCGAAGCCGCCGAAGATCCATGGCTGCCAAAGATTACCGAGATGCGGGAGACCGGCTCTTCCGATCACGTCGGTCGAGCCGAACGCCACGCCGAATGCCGCGGTCGCCAAGAGCAGCGTCAAGCCGCCGGCGAAATTGTAAATTAAGTAGCGCCACGCCGCGGCGGGATGCTCTCCCCAGCCGACCAGCACCCAAAAGACCGGCAGCAGCATCGCATCCCAAAACAAGGCAAAGAGGAGCAGATCGCGCGCCAGGAAGACGCCCATCATCGCTCCTTCGAGCAGCAGCATCCATGCGATGAAGCTGCGCATCCGCGGCACGTTCGTCGCCAAGATCGCGCAGAATGTGCACAGCGCCAGGAGCAGCACGATCCAAAACCCGATGCCATCGTTCGAAAAATGAAATGCAGCCGTGAAAGGGCGCGACAACCAATGGCCAGTCACGGCTTGACCGTTACTCGCAAGAGCGAGCCCAAACGTTGCCGCCGCGATAATACAACCCGTCGCTTTGGCGACAGTGCGATCGCCTTTCGGCAGGCAAAACAGCGCGAAGCCTGCGACGACCGGCAGGAGCACGAGCCAGAGGACCACGCTAGCGCAGTCCTCCGGCGAGCGCGTAGTATGCGAGGAAACACGCTGCCCCGAAAATCACGATCACCGCATATGCGCGGACGAGCCCGGTTTGGAAGCTCCGGAAGAGATGGCCCAGCCACCGAGACGAGATCACGACCTCTCGCACGGCGCCGTCGATCACGTGCGGATCAAACGCGCGGCCAAAAACAACTCCGAGTCCGATCGCGGGCTTCACGAACAGCACGTCCAACGCCGTGTCAAAATAGAAGGCCTGGGTGAGCGCCGCCGGCATGCGCAGCGATTCTTGCTGCAGGCGCGCGGGCGCGGCAGCCAGCGCCGCGGCGCTCGCATACCGCCAATAGGCAACGGCTATGCCCAGCAGAACGAATCCGAGCACGATTGCGGAGGTCATGTATTCGCCGATCGGCACGGGCGCGGCGACAGACGCAAACTGACCGGAAAAAAAACGGTGCCAGGGAGAACGATCGCCGCCAAAGAGCAGCCAGCCCGCGAAAATCGACGGCACGATCAGCAGCGCAACCGACAAACTCATCACCCAGCCCGGAGCGTGCCCGACATCCGGCTCATGGGCAGCTTCGGCGGGGTTGAGGTCGCCGCGGTATTCGCCGAAAAACGTGATGAACAGCATGCGGAACATGTAGTATGCGGTGATGCCGGCGGTGACCACGCCAATGGCATAGAGCCAGGGATGTCCGTGTTCGAGCGCGCCTTGGATGACGGCATCCTTGCTGAAAAAACCTGACAGCCCGGGAATACCGCAGATCGCGAGCACGCCGATCGTCATCGCCCAGAACTCGAAGGGCATCCGCTTGCGCAGCCCACCCATCAGACGCACATCCTGTTCGCTCCCGAGCGCGTGGATGACCAACCCGGCCGCCAGGAACAGCTGCGCCTTAAAAAATGCGTGCGTAAAGAAATGCGCGACGCCCCCTTCGTAGGCCCCCACGCCGACGCCCATGATCATGTACCCGATCTGCGACATCGTGGAATAAGCCAGAATGCGTTTGATGTCCCACTGTGAGGTGCCGAGCACGGCGCCAATCAGCGCGGTCAGGGCGCCGATCGTTCCCGCGAGCAGTTGCGCATCCGGCGAAGCATTCCATAATGGCCAGCAACGCGCGATCAGATAGACGCCGGCCGTCACCATCGTTGCCGCGTGAATCAGGGCGGACACCGGTGTAGGACCTTCCATCGCATCCGGCAGCCAGGTGTGCAACGGCACCTGGGCCGATTTTGCGGCCGCGCCGATCAGCAGACAAATGCATACCAACAGCAAGCTCGTTCCAAGCGCGCCGACGTTGGCAAAGACGTCGCCATAAGCTACCGAACCGACGTGCGCAAACAGAATGAAGATCGCAAAGAGCATCGCCACGTCGCCCACGACGTTGATGACGAAGGCTTTGCGCGCCGCCGCCACGGCCGTCGGTTTCTCGAACCAAAAACCGATCAAAAAATACGACGCCAGTCCGACGAGTCCCCAGCCGACAAGCAAGACGACAAAGTTGTCGGCAAGCACGAGCGTCAGCATCGCGAACACGAAGAAGTTCATGTAGGCGAAAAAACGCGCGAAGGCGCGGTCGCCGCTCATGTACCCGATCGAGTACACGTGGATCAGAAAGCCCACGCCGGTAATGATGAGCGCCCAGATCAGCGAAAGCGGATCCAGCAGCAAGCCAAAGTCGAATCCCGGCAACCACGAGCCGACGGCTTGATGCGCGCCGAGCGCTGAGCCGTTGCTTTGCATCGCGGCACTCCAGGACAAGAGGGTCGCTACGAACGCCGCGCCGATCGTCGCGCTCCCCAGGGCTCCTGCTAGGTTGCGCAATTGCGGACCGAATGCCCAGCACGCAACTGCTCCCGCCAGCGGCAACAACCAGATCACGTACAGCAGCGGGTACGATCCGGCCACGCCCATCACATGATGCGTCATGAGATGCTGACCGTTATCGACGCGCCCACTCGCTCTTTGAAGGGATGGAACCTTTGGCAGGACGTGTTCTTCCCGGATCGTGTGAATTGCCCGCGAGAGCCATGGACGGCGGAAGCGGGCAAGAGGCAACGCAGCCTTTCACACGATGTGAAAGGCAAGTGTGGTCCGGGGAGGACATGTCCTGACAGAGGTTCCATCCCTTCAACCCTTCAAACTCGCCACTTCATCAACGTCCACGTTTTGCGCGGATCTGAAAACGACGACCACGATCGCCAGGCCAATCGCCGCTTCAGCCGCGGCCACCGTGATCACGATGAAGGCGAAGACATGGCCGGCGTTGTTGAGCCACGCCTTAGCAAACGCCAAAAACAGCAGGTTCGCCGCATTCCACATCAGCTCGATCGACATCAGCATGATCAGCGGATTGCGTCGCAGCATCACGCCCGCAACGCCGATGAAGAGCACGACGGCAGACAGACCGACGTAATTCGAGATTGCGACCGGAAGAGCGGCTTCGTTCATTGCTCGCCGCCTCGTAAGATCGCTTCGCGCATTTCACGCTCGACGGCGCGCGCGTGTCGCAACGAGGGCACGTACGGCGCGGCCTCACCGGCCAACGCTACGACGCCGATGACAGATACCATCAGGATGAACGCAGTCATTTCAAACGGCAGTAGATGGGTCGTAAAGAGCGCCCGGCCAAAATCCGCGACGCTTCCGAAGACGTTCGCAGAACCGACGGCTCCGAGCGCCGAGGTCGGCACGGCGTGCGCGCCGGCAGTCACGAGCGGCGCGCGCGAGATGCCGTAGACGAGCAGCGCGAGGGCTACGAAAGCCAGCGCACCGGCCGGCAGGGCGGCTCGGGGCATACGGTTCGGTCCGACCGCGAACGCGCTGACGCTACTCGAGAGCAGCGCAATGACGAAAACGAAGAGGATCAGGATCGCACCCGAGTAGATCACGATCTGGATGACGGCCAAAAATTCCGCGTTCAGCGTCAAATAGAAAACGGCCAACACGCTAAAGTGCGCGAGCAAGCCCACCACGCTATACACCGGCTTGCGCTGCATGATCACGAAAACGGCACTCGCGATCAGGAGCGCGCCCAGGATCCAGAAGAGCGTCAACCCGCCAGTCCCCGGCGCTCTGTTTTTAGGATCTCGCCTCGGTGAGTCGCAGCGTAGCCTTTTGTAACGTCGACTGTTGATTTGACGTCGGCCACTTGGCCGAGGTCCGACGGAATCCCGTTCGACGCTCGTCAGGGGCCACGCCGACGCCTGCCTCGGGCGGAACGAGCAAACGATCTTTCGCGTAGATGAACGACCCTCGACGGTAGTCCGACATCTCGAAACGCGGCGTCAGCACGATCGCGTCGGTCGGGCATGCTTCCTCGCACATCCCGCAAAAGATGCAGCGCAGCTCGTCGATCTCATAGCGCGCGGCATACCGTTCGCCCGGCGAACGCCGGTCCTGCGGCGTGTTTTCCGCGCCGATGACGGTAATCGCATTCGCCGGGCACGCAATCGCGCACAGCTCACATCCGATGCAGCGCTCTTTGCCGTCCGCGTAGCGGCGCAGCTCGTGCAATCCGTGAAAGCGCGGGGCGTGCTGCTTCTTGATGCTCGGATAACCGATCGTGGGCTTGCGCTTGAACATGAAACTGAACGTCGTCGCGAGGCCACGCAAGATCGCTCCGACGTTGTAGAGATTCTTGTGCATCCGCGCCATCGTTATCCCTTCACTGCCACGACGAGCGCCGTCGCAACCAGATTCAGCGTGGCGATCGGCAAGAGCACCTTCCAGCCGAACGCCATCAAGCGGTCGTAGCGAAAGCGCGGCAGCGTCGCTCGCAGCCAGATGTAAAGAAAGATGAACAGAAGCACCTTGAGGATGAACCACACGAGGCCGGGGACCAGCGTGAGGCCAAACGGTGCGTCCCAGCCGCCGAAAAAGAGGAGCGTGGCGATGCACGAGACCGTCAGCATGTTGACGTATTCGGCGATGAAGAACAACCCGAAGCGCAACCCGGAGTACTCGGTGTGGAATCCGGCCACGAGCTCCGCGTCGGCTTCTACCAAATCGAACGGAGCGCGGTTCGTTTCGGCGACGGCCGTAATGAAGTAGATCGTGAAGCCGATCAGCTGCGGAATCACAAACCAAACCTTGTGTTGCGCATGCACGATGCCGGCTAAGGATGTCGTTCCCGCAACGATTACTACGCCAATGACCGACATCGTCATCGCTAGTTCGTAACTGATCATCTGCGCCGTCGCCCGAATGGAACCCAGCAGCGGGTATTTCGAACCCGATGCCCAGCCGCCCAGCGAAACGCCGTATACGCCGAGCGCCGTCAGCGCGAAGATGAACAGAATGCCTGCGTTGACGTTTCCGATCGACCACAGGTCGCCCGGAACGGGCTCGGTAAACGGGATGATCGCGTAGGCCCCAAATGCAGAGACAAGCGATATGAAAGGCGCCAACTTGTAGATCAGCGGATCCGCCGTGCTCGGCGTCAGATCTTCCTTGAAGAGCATCTTGACCGCGTCGGCTGCCGGTTGCAAGAGCCCCCACGGTCCCACGCGATTTGGGCCGGGGCGCAACTGCATCCAACCCATGATCTTGCGTTCGAAGAGCATCGCGTACGCGAACGTCGTGATGACGACGAAGAGCAAGAGCGCCGATTTAATCAACGTCAGCAGCCACAGCGGAGTCGCGTTCAACGTCGCAGCCAAGCCGCTCATGACGCCGCCGGCACTCCCGCCAACTCACCCGCCGAGCGAATGTTGCCGATTCTTACGAGGGCGCCCCCGCCGAAGACGTTCGCCGGATCGTCGGGCAAGCCGCCGATCACCGCGACTACATCGTCGGGCAGTGCAGCGCGGACTTCGATCAAGAGGTCGTGCATCGTCGACCCGGCGCCTTCCAAGTCAACGCAGTCGCCGGTCGTCAAGCCGAGGCGCTGCGCCACCGAAGGCGAGACCGCGGCCTGCGGCAGCGGCTGTAATTGTTCGATCCACGGATCGTGCGCAACCGTGCCACCGCCGGCGAAGATGCGGGACTGAACCGCAACGCGCAACGTGCCGTCTCCCTCAGCCTGAGCCGGGAGCGCCGCCTTCGGCGTTGCCCCACACAACCGCTCATCTCCAAGTTCGAGATCGTGCGTCGCGGCGGCACTTTGGATCACGTACTCTGCCAACTCCGAGGCACCGGGCAGCTGAGCGCCCAGCGCTTGTGCGAGGCCGGCGATCATCTCCAGGTCACTCAACGTGCCCTGCGGCGCGTTCAACGCCGCATTGACCGGCAGGACATCGCCGCCGAGGTTCAGCGTCGTTCCGAATTTTTCAAAGAGGCCGTGCGCGGGCAAGACCAACTTCGCGTACTCTGCGCTTTGCGTCATGAAGAGGTCGCTGACCACGACAAAGGGTATCCGCTCAAGCGCTTCGGCGACGGCGTTCCCGTTAGGGAAGTGCAGTGCCGGATTGGCGCCGAAGATGCAGAGCACGTGCAGCTTGCCGGCTCGCGCATCCTCGACCATGCCGGCAAAGTCGCGCCCGGCCGCCGATCCGAACGCAAATCCCGGACCGCTTGCCGGATGCATTCCCATCGCTTCGGCGCCTCGCGCATTGCCTTGTTCGCCCGCGATGTAGCGCAGCGTCGGCTCCGCCGCAAACGCATTGCCTAGCTCCCTGCCGGCCTGCGGGTCAACGCCGTCCCAGACGAGCGCAATTCGTTTTGCGCCTTTTGGAACGGCCGCCACCGCGTCCTTGATCGTCGCCACATGCTTGCAGGGGTACGGCGGCTCGGCATCCCGCGATCCGACCGCGATGCAGACTGCTCCGCGCTGCAAGACTGCTTTGCGAACGCGCAGATCGAGGATGGGAGCCGTTTCCGATGGCCCCTGCCCAACGATGACGATCGCTTCCGCGGCTTCGAGTTCCGTGGGCAAGCCGCCGCTGCGTCCGGGCGTTGCTTGTCGCTGCGGACCGCTGCGCCAGTCGAGATTTTGCACGCCCAGCTGGCGAAAGACGTGCTGCAATGCAAACGCTTCTTCATTTAATAGGCGTCCGCCGCCCAGAACGCCCACCGTCTGCGGGCCGCCCGCGGCGATCGCATCCTTGATCGCCTGAGCCCACAGCTCGACGGCATCTTGCCACTGGATCTGCATCCAATGGCCGCTGTCCCGGTAGAGCGGCGCGCTCAAACGGCGTGCGTCGTCGTAGAATCCGATGTTGTACCGGCCACGATCGCACAGCCAGCCGTCGGAGATACGATCGTCGGTCGGAACGGACATCGTGCGCAAAACGGTACCCTCGCGCACATCGACGAGCAACTGACACCCGACGCTGCATTGCGTGCAAGTCGTTTGCGTGCGCTGCAGGTCCCACGGCCGTGATTTGAACCGGTAGGTTTTCGATGTAAGCGCACCGACCGGGCACAACTCGGTCACGTTCCCGCTAAAATTGGAATGGTAAGGCTCGTCAGCCGCCGTCGCAATGATGTCGCGATGGCCACGGTCTTTGACCACCAGCGATCGCTCGCCCGTTATGATATCGTCAAACCGGACGCAGCGCTGACAGACGATGCAGCGCTCTTCATCGAGCACGATCGTCGGCCCGAGATCGACCGCCTTCGGTTTGGATGCTTTGCGATCGGCGAGCCGCGATTGCCCTTGACCGTAGGCCATCGAAAAGTCTTGCAGATCGCACTCGCCGCCTTTGTCGCAGATCGGGCAATCGAGCGGGTGGTTGAGCAAGAAAAACTCCAGGACCGCGCGCCGTCCCTCGTTTACGCGTTCGGATGTGGTTTGCACGACCATGCCGTCGGAAACGCGCGTATTGCAGCCGATTTGCAGCTTGGGCATGCCCTCGATTTCAACCAAACAGATGCGGCACAGTCCCGCCGGCCCCAGTTTTGTGTGATAACAGTACACGGGGATCTCGTTGTTGACTTGTTTCGCAGCCTCGACGAGCAGCGTGCCTTTCGGCACGCTGACGTTCAAACCGTCGATCGTCACGGTAACGCTCTGGGCTTGGTCAGCCACGCTCAGTCCGCCACCTTCATCAGCACGCGCGCCTCGAACTGCTCCGGAAAACGGTTGATGACCGAGGCCAAGAAGGGCTCGATCGAATCGCCGAGCGCGCAAAGGTTGAGGCCCGTCAGTTGGCTGGCTGCTTTCTTGAGAATCTCGATATCCGACGGTACGCCACGATAATGCACGAGCCGTTCCAGGGTTTGCTCTAACCAGTGTCCGCCCTCGCGACAGGGCGTGCACTGGCCGCACGATTCGTGGGAGAAGAAACGGACGAGCGCATAGGCGGCTTTGACGAAATCGGTCGTGTCGTCAAAAACGACCATCGCGCCGGAACCTTGCATGGAGCCGGCCTTTTGCATCGACTCGTAATCGTAGCCCCAATCGAGATGTTCTTCGAAGATGCAGGCCGAGGAACCGCCGCCCGGCTGGACTGCGACGATCGTGCGCCCCTCGCGCGGACCGCCCGCCAAATCGATGATCGCGCGAACCGGCGTCCCCATCGGCACTTCGTAATTTCCCGGGCGGCGGACGTGTCCGCTGACCGACACGATCTTGAATCCCTTCGAGCGCTCCGTGCCGGCGCTCGCAAACCACTGCGCGCCGCGCTCCATGATCGGCACAAGGTAGGCCAGCGTTTCGACGTTGTTGACCACCGTCGGCATATTGTAGAGTCCCTGAGTCGCCGGGAACGGCGGCTTGAGTCGCGGTTCGCCGCGCTTACCCTCTAACGAGTTGAGCAACGCCGTTTCTTCGCCGCAGATATAGGCGCCCGCACCCCGATGAATCGTGAATTCGAGATCGTAGCCGGTTCCAAAGAGATTGCGCCCGATCAACCCTGCTGCCCGAGCTTCTTCCGCGGCCTCGCGCATGATCCGGTAGCCGCGCTTGAACTCGCCGCGTATATAGATGAAGGCCTGATGACAACCGATACCATAGGCGCCGATCAGCGTGCCCTCCAGCACGAGGTGGGGCACCTCTTCCAGTAGCATGCGATCCTTGAACGTTCCCGGTTCAGCCTCATCGCAATTGCACACCATGTACCGCGGCTGGTCAGTACCCGGCAAGAATGCCCACTTGTTCCCGGTTGGAAACCCGGCGCCGCCGCGGCCGCGCAGACCCGAAGCCTTCGCAATGTCGAGAATTTGCGCCGGCGTGAATTCCTTAAAAGCGCGTTCGAGTTGCCGATAGCCGCCGCGTTCACGATAAACGTTGATGTCACGCAGGTCCGCTTCGCCGATGCCCTGCATGAGGACGCGCGCCGGCTGCAGCATTACTCTTGCATCGATTCCAAGATTGCCGCCGGCTCCTGCACCGTGCGTTCGCGAGTCCGGCCGGCAAACCGCGCCGGATCACTCAAGATCCGATCGAGCATGATGATCCCGCTCGAATCGCCAATGCCGCCCGCATCGTCCGCGTCCTCGACGCCGACGCCGCCGGCCGACCTCTCGCCGCGAGCGATTTGGGAACCCTGCTCGACCGCCCAGCTGCGTTCCGGCCTCTTGCGCTGGGGCAGCGCCGCCACCTCATAAGTACCACTGCGCATCGCCGCCAGCATTTCGCCGATCTTTTGCGGCGTCAGATCGTACACAAATTCCAGGTTGACCTGCATGCAGGGTGCTCGGTCGCACGCGGCCAGACACTCGACTTCTTCGTACGAGAACGTGCCGTCAGCGGTCGTTTGGAAGTGCCCGACGCCAAGTTGCTCGCGAAAGTAGGCCATGATGTCTTCTGCGCCGTTCAGCGTGCACGAGAGGTTGCGGCAAACCTGGAGCATGTACTTGCCGACGGGCTTCTGGAAAAACAGCGTATAGAACGACACAACGGATTCTACGGTTGCCGGCGTCAGCTCCAGCATCTGCGCACAACACCGCATCGCTTCCTTAGATGCGTACCCTTCTTCAGCCACAAAAAGGTGCATGATCGGCAAGAGCGCCGACCGCCGGTCGGGGTATTGCGCGATCAAACTGTCACACTCGGGACGCAAGCGTTCGCGCAACCGCTCAAAATCTTCTGTCATTCACTCAACTCTCATCGGTCGACTTCTCCGAAAACCGGATCCAAGGAACCGATCATCACGACTAAGTCCGCGATAAAGTTGCCCGGTGCGATGCCTTTGAGCGACTGCAGGTTGTACATCGACGGAGGTCGCGTGCGCACGCGGTAGGGTTTGTTGTTTCCGTCAGACACGACGTAATAGGCCAGCTCCCCGCGCGGCGACTCGATTGCTTGGTACACGTCTCCCGGCGGAACGCGAAAGCCTTCGCTGACGATCTTGAAGTGGTGGATCAGCGCCTCCATCGAAAGCGCGATCGTTTCTTTGGGAGGCGGAGCAATCTTGGCATCGTCGATCATCGTGGGGCCTGGACGCAATGCCTTGCGCACCTGCCGCACGATGCGCATCGCTTCTTCCATCTCGTCCAAACGCACGACAAAGCGCGCATAGGCATCGCCTTCCGTCCGCTTGGGCACGTCGAATTCGTAGTTCTCGTAGCCGCTGTACGGGAACGCTTTGCGCACATCGTAGGCGATGCCGCTCGCGCGCAACGATGGACCCGTCAACCCCCACCCGACGGCTTGCTCGGGCGTCACGACGCCCACGTCGATCGTGCGATCTTGCCAAATCGGATTCTTCTGCAAAAGCGCGCGCAATTCGCGCATGCGGGCTGGGAATTTTTCGATCAGAGCGTCGAGGCGTTCGAGATGTCCGTCCGGAAGGTCGGCTTGTACGCCGCCGATGCGCACGTAGTTCGGATGCATGCGCGCGCCGCCGGTGCTCTCCTGCAGATCGAGAATGTTTTCGCGCAAATCGAAGCAGTAAAAGAAGATCGACAGCGCCCCCAGGTCGATGCCGTGCGTTCCGAGCCACACGCAATGCGAGGCAACGCGCGTAAGCTCGGCGATCAGCACCCGGATCTGCTTGGCACGTTCGGGGATGCGATCGGTAATGCCGAGCAGTTTTTCAACCGCCAGCACGTAGCACAACGAGTTGGACTCGGGCGCCAGATAATCCATGCGCTCGATGACCGTCTGCGCCTGCGTCCAAAAAAGATTCTCCGCACTCTTCTCGATGCCGGTGTGCAAATAACCGATCTCAGGCTCGGCCTTCGTGACGCTTTCGCCCTCAATCTCGAGCATGATTTGCAAGACGCCGTGCGTGGACGGGTGCTGCGGCCCCATCGACAGCACCATCGCGTTTCCGTCCTGCGAGAGGATCTGCGAACCCACGGGCTCGAGCGGCCGCGCGCTAACGGTGCCTAAAACGCTCATTGGGCCTCGTGATCCTCGGCGCCCTCGCGCTGAGCTCGCCGCGCTCTGGCAACTTGCTCTTGCAGCGCTTGCGCAGTGCGCCCGGTTGGCGGCGTTCCGGCAACGAGGTTACTCTTGTTCGCAAAGGCCGGACGCGGAGAGCGTTCACGCGCCGGACCGCGCAGTGGGTAATCCTTGCGCAGGGGGTGCCCTTCCCAGTGCGTGGGCATCTGAATTCGCCGCAGATCGGGGTGGCCCTCAAAAGCGATGCCGAACAGGTCGTAGACTTCGCGCTCCGCCCAATCGGCGCTCAGCCAGAGATCCGTCACCGTCGGCAGCGTCGGGTTTTCAACCGGCACGCCGCAGAGCAACCGATAGCGCTGCGGTGTTCCGATTTCGGACGGAGTCGCAACCTGGGGCGGCAGCTTCAGCAGATGGTACACGACGTCAAAGCGCGGCGTGCGCTGCGGATAATCAACCGCGCCGATGTCCAACAGCATCGCGTAGCCTTCGTTTTTGAGCGCCTGCAGCCGCGCCCGCAGCTGCGCCGGCGCAATGCGTTCGATGATCGCGTCGTCGATCGGCGGTCTGAGCGACGGTGGGTCGATGGCGGAGCCGGCCATCGGCGGCATCTGCGGGCTTGGCAACCTTGATCTTTCTTTAGGCGCGGGCCAAGATTCCGCCGCGGCCGCCTGCGCGAATCTGCTGCTGGATCAGATTCACGGCATGCAGCAACCCATCGGGCGTGGGTGGGCACCCCGGCACATACACGTCGACCGGGATGATCGTATCGATGCCCTGGATGATCGCGTAATTATCGAAGATGCCGCCGGAGCTGGCGCAGGCGCCCATCGAGATCACCCATTTTGGATCGGCCATTTGATCGTAGAGCCGCTTGACGATCGGGCCCATCTTCTGCGCCACGCGACCGGAAACGATCATCAGATCGGCTTGGCGGGGCGACGCGCGAAAAACTTCGGAACCGAGGCGTGCGATGTCGTACTCGGGAGCGGTCGCAGTCATCATCTCGATCGCACAGCACGCTAGTCCCATCGTCAACGGCCAGACCGAAGACGACTGCGCCCAGCGCGCGACGTCGTCGAGCTTGGCCAACAAGAACTGTCCCGGCCCTATCTCCACACGAATCCTCCCTTTTTCCACACGTACGCGTAGCCGATGGCAAGCACGATCACAAAAACGACCATCTCGGCCAGGCCAAACAGACGCAGCGCGTGCATCTGCACCGCCCACGGATAAAAGGAAGCGGCTTCAACGTCAAAGATCACAAAAAGCATCGCGATCAAGTAGAAGCGGACCGGAAAACGTCCCGAAACGCTCGAGGTCGGCTCCACGCCGCATTCGTACGCTTCGGCTTTTTCGGGGTTGGGCTTGTTGTGGGCCAGCAACCCCGGCACGAGCGAGAACAGCAGCGCGGCGGCCACGGCGACCCCCAAGTAGATTGCGACGGGTACGTAGGGATTCATCGCACGTAGATTTTTTCACAAAGTCGAGACGATACCTTGAGACGGAGGTCGCACCTCGACCCGGTCCTGCAAACGGATAGCTCGAACCGCTAGAGAAAGAATCGCCTATGAAACTCCTGATCCTCGCATTCGCTCTTCTCTTGGGAGCCGCGAACGGCGGCGGGTGCTCGAATCCCAATGGGATCGGTGTGCAAGACTATGGCTCGGTGACAGGGCGGGTCATCGACGCCAAGACCAATCAGCCGATCAACAGCGCACTCGTCGCGGTCGGCTCCACGGTGACGGCTACGACCGACGGCCAAGGCGCCTTTACGCTGATCCACGTTCCGTCGGGCACGCAAACGGTGACAGTCAGTGCGGCCGGGTACACGACCAGCACACAGACGACGAGCATTAAGAAAGACCAAACGGCGCAGCTGGACTACATCAAACTGACGCCCGTGCAATAGCGGCCGGCGTGGCGATATTTAACGTCGCGGTCGGGTTGCTCGGTCTTTTCCTCATTTGGGTCGCCTTACGCGATGTGTTCCAGTCGGTCATTGTGCCGCGCGCGGTCGATCGCCGGTTACGGATCAGCGCTACCCTGACTCGAACGCTCTGGGCGCTGTGGCCGCGCCTCGCATGGCGCATCGCGGACGACGACGCGCGCGAGGATTTTCTAGCGACCTTTGCGCCCTTTGCGATGGTCTGCCTGCTGGCCGCCTGGGTGCTCACCTTGATCGTCGGTTACGGGCTCCTGTTCTTCGCTCTGCGAACCGAGCTGCAGCCGCAGCCCATCAACCTCTGGAAGGCACTCTATTTTGCCGGCACATCACTGCTCACAATTGGTTTCGGCGACATCACCGGAGGCACCGGGGTGACTCGGATGTTGTCGGTGGCCGCCGGCGCATCCGGTTTGAGCGTGCTGGCCGTGACCACCGCATTCTTGTTTGCGATCTTCGGATCATTTCAACGGCGCGAAGTGTTTGTCGTCAACGTGGGTACTCGCGCGGGCTCGCCGCCGAGCGGTTTGGGGCTGCTCAGCGTGCACGCGCACAACGGTATTTTGAACGACCTGCCCGCGCTCTTCGCGGAGGCGCAACGTTGGACTGCGGAAGTGATGGAAAGTCACCTCGCCTATCCGATGCTGGCGTTCTTTCGTTCCAGCCACGACTACGAATCCTGGGTCGGCACGCTAGGAACGCTGCTTGACGCAGCGACTCTTTTGCTGACGACGACGAGCGGCGCAGTGCCAGGGCAGGCACGCGTCTTTTACTGGATCGGTCGTCATCTGACGCACGACTTCGTTCACTACTTTTCCATTGCGCCGCGCGAAGGCGTCGGCATCGAACGCTACGAGTTCGATCAAGCGCGTGCGCGCTTAGCCGAGCTCGGGTTCGGCTTGCGTGATGCGGAGGAATCCTGGAAAGAGTTTTGCGAGTTACGGATCGCCTACGCGGGAGCGCTTTCGGCCATGGCTGCTTTCTGGCAGATTCCGCCCTTACAATGGATCGGGGACCGTTCGATCGTCTCGGCGCAACATGTGCGCAGCCAACTCACGGATCGCGAAGCCAGCTCCGTTTAAGCACCGCCAGATCGTTCCTTAATAGTGGCTATGTTTGTGCAGAAACGCTTTCGCTTCGTTGATCGGGAGCGCGAAGCCGATCGAACGCTCTTCGTCGAAGCGCGATTCCGCCACTCCGACGATCGCGCCGCTGGTGCCGGCGAACACCGGACCGCCGCTTTCACCGGGAACGATCGGCAGGTTTAGCTCGATCGCATGAATGCGGATGGCGGAAACGCGGCCCGAGTTGATGGAGGTCGCTAGGCCAAGCCCGTCTTCTTCGAAGACGTCGGGAATCGGGTAGCCCATCAAGCCGATCGCTTCGCCCGGCTGAACCGTACTGGAATCTCCGAGCTGCGCGACAGGCAACTTTGCGCCGGTCGTCACGACGGCCACATCGAGATTGGGGTCTTGCGCTACCAGCCGTCCGGGCACTTTGCGCTTGTTGCCGATCGTGATGCGCAGAGCCCGCGACTGGTCAACGGCATGCTGCACGGTCAAGATGTCGCTCCCCCAGCGCCCGCTGGCGACGACGGTTCCCGTGGCGTACTCGGTGTCCCATGAGCGCCGGTCGCCACCGGGCACCTCCATCGTCAGCAACACGACCGAAGGCCGAAGCAAGCGAACGGCCTCCACAAAGGGGTCGCTGGGCGAGCGCTGACAGCTCGTCAGTGCGAGCGTGACGAGCAGCGCGGCGACGATCGATTTCATGGAAGGCGATGCCGCAGTTCGGCGCGCAGTGCATCGATGCCCGCGCCGGTCTTCGCGCTTAAGCATAGCCGCTCGCCGGCATGCGGTAACTCGCTCCCAAGCTTATCGCACTTGTTGAACACAGCGAACCGCGGTTTGGTATCCAATTGCAGGTCGCGCAAAATCGCATCCACACTGGCCTCTTGGCGTGGCCAATCGGGGTTCGAGGCGTCTACGACGTGGACCAGCAACGCCGCACTATCCAATTCTTCCAGCGTTGCGCGAAACGCGGCGATCAAGTCCGCGGGCAGATCGGTAATGAAGCCGACGGTGTCAACCAGGCGCACATAGTGGTGCGGTCCAAGATACGTGCGGCGCATCGTGGGGTCCAGCGTCGCGAACGGTTGATCGGCCACCAATGCGTCGGTGCGCGCCAATCGATTGAGAAGAGACGACTTGCCCGCATTCGTGTAGCCGACCAACGCAACCAGTGGTTCGGCTCCGTGCGAACGACGCCGTGTGGCGCGCGACCGCCGCACTTCTTCGACTGCCAGCGAGAGGACCTTGATGCGCTGGCCGATCCGCCGGCGATCGGTCTCGAGTTTGGTTTCGCCCGGTCCGCGCGTGCCGATGCCGCCCCCTAAGCGCGAGAGGTCGGCTCCGATACCGATCAGATTAGACTGCCGATAGCGTAGCTGCGCCAGCTCAACTTGCAGCTTGCCTTCTTTCGAACGCGCGTGGCGCGCAAAGACGTCCAAGATCAACATCGTGCGATCGACGATCGGCACCGAGGTCAGCTTCTCGAGATTGCGCCGCTGGCGCGGCCGCAGGGTGTTGAAGACGAAAAGGAGCTGCGCGTCCACCGCGGCAAGGCGCCTTACGACTTCTTGCGCCTTGCCGCTTCCGACGAGAAATGCCGGGTCAACGCGCGCCAGCTTTTGTACGACGCGCTCGACTACGGCTGCCCCGGCCGCCTCAATCAGCGCCTCGAACTCGGCTAACTCCGCCTCGAGCGAGGGCGCACAATCGTGCACAGCCACTGCCAGCACGAGCGCTTTGGGACGGCCCGCGTTTAGGGCAGCGTCCGGAGCCGATCGATGAGCCAGGATAATCCCTCGTTGTAGCGCGGCCCGGGCCGCTCGAAAACGTCGGTGTGCCGCTTGTCTAAAATGAAGATTCGTCGCGCGCGAACGGCGCGCAGCGAGCGCCACGGCTCCTGATCCAAGACGGCAGTCAGCTGCGTTTGATCGTCCGTCACGACCGCGTCCGGTTGCTCTCGGAGAAGGGCCTCCGCGGAAAGGGTCGGGTAAGGTTGGGGCACCGAAGCGGCCGCATTTTTGGCGCCGCCCAGCTCGAGCATTTTGGAGATGAACGAGCGTTTGCCGGCGACGATGATCGGCCTCGCGTTGATTACGACGAGGACGCTTGGCTCGTGCCCGCGCGCACCGATTCCGTGCTGCAGCTGCAAGGTTTGTCTGTGCAGGCTTGCGATCAGACGCTGCGCCGCATGGGAGCGCCCCGTGAGCGCTCCAAGACCGGAAATCGCGGAGAAGATATCTTCAAAGGAGTCGTCACGGAAGAAAACCGTTGCGATGCCGCCGGCGCGCAGAGGTGCGGTCAGCCGTTCTTGGGGCGGTATTCCTACGACGGCGTCCGGATGAAGGCGCACGATCCCCTCGTTGTTCACGCTGCTGAACGAGGCAACGGCGGGCAATCGCTTTACCTGGGGCGGATAATCGTCGGCCTGGGTGACGGCGATCACCGCAGCGCCGGCGCCGATCGCAAAGAGATCCTCGGTGAGCGACGGGACCAGCGAAACGATGCGGCGTGCCTGAGCGGGCGGCTGAGGACTACGACCCGACGCAACGCATGCGCTCACGAGGACTACTGCAACGGCGAGCGCGAGAGCGCTGCGCACACGAGAAATCATACCGGCGCACAGCGTTTCTAAAGACGAGGAAGATGCGCCTGCGTTCCGTAACGTTATCGTCGTTCACGTTTGCGCGTGGGAAGCCGGTGAAAAGCCGGCACGGTCGCGCCACTGTATGCGGGGAGCCGCTCGCGGGCCACAATCCTTCAACGGATGGGAAGGCCTCGAGCCCGATGGCTATGAGCCGCAAGTCAGGATACCACTGCAGACGTTGCTTGAAATCCGCCTCGCGAAAAGGAGGACAGCATGTCTTTACGTTCATCCGTACGCGCATTCTTCGTGGCAGCGTCTGCGATCATCGCCTGCACCGCGGCTGCGCAGGCACAAAACGCGATTTCCACTCCAACTCCAGCCCCAACGGCCTCTCCCTCGCCGGTCCCCGAGATCGGCCATGTCGTTACAAGCGATCGGTTCGATGAAACCCTGAACAACGCGGTTCGCACGACGTACACCGTCACTCGAAACGAAATCACGCAGCATGGCTTTCGAACCGTTGCCGACGCGATTGCCGATTTACCCGGCGTTAACGTCTTCCGTTACGGGGGGACGGGCTCGCTAGCCAGTATCGGCTTGCGCGGCTCGACGTCGGCCCAAGTGTTGGTATTGTTCGATGGCCTCCCGGCTGCCGGACAGCAGACCGGCACGCTCGATTTGGATTCGCTTCCGACAATCGGAATCGACCGCATCGAAGTCGTCGAGGGCGGCGGCTCGTCGCTCTACGGAGCCGGCTCGGTCGGCGGCATCATCAACATCATTACGCAGCCACTGGAAGGCGGCGTCGACGCAAGCTTGCGCGCTGCGTCGTTTGGCGATAGCTCCTTGCGACTGCAAACGCGTAACTTTGCAATCGAGCGCAGCGTGGCCGCTAATAACTACGGCTTCGCCGGTGGCATTCGCGACAATGCGGATTCACAGGTCAGCGCGGCGCACTTTGTTTTTAGTGGCCGCCATGGACTCTGGCAAACCGAATTCAGCGGCGGCATCGTCGATCACCACCTCGGGGATCCGGGATCGGTGCCGCTCGGCTTCACGACACCGAGCCGAGAAAACAGCGTCAGCCGCAACCTTCACGCAAGCTTGAGCCACCATGGAAAGCAGTCGGAGACCACGCTGGAAATCGGCGCCGCCTCCGAGCAATTTCTCTTCTATTGCAACGACGCGGCCGACCCGAATTGCTTCACACCAACGCAGGCCCTGACGACCGACGTGCGCGTACAGGCGAGTCTGCGCAACACCGTTCGTTCTTCCCAGAGCAAGCTCGTATACGGCATCGATCTCTCGCGCGGCATAGCGCGTTTGGACGATGGCGCGAGCGGGACGGCCTTTTCGACGCCGCCCGACATCGTAACGAACGCCTACGCGCAAGCCGCCCTCTACGCCGAAGACAACTGGCTGTGGGGGCGCGGCAATCGCGCCTACATCGGCGTGCGCGGCGAGCGCGACGGCGGCCAAGGCGGCATCATCGCACCTTCAGCCGGCATCCTGTGGCGGCTTTCGGCGCCGTTGACGCTGCGCGCCAACTATGCGACCGCGTTTCGTGCGCCAAGCGTCGAGGATCTCTACTTCCCCGGCGGCTTCGGCAATCCGAACCTGCAACCCGAACGAGTGCGTGTAGCCGATCTGCGCTTGAGCGACGCCGCCGTTTTGGGCGGCGCATCGATGACGTGGTTCTCATCGTACACGACCAACAAAATCGTCCCCGGCGCGAACTTCGCGCCGCAGAACATTGGGCACGCGAGAATCGAAGGCGCGACCGCGGAGTTGCGAACGCCATCCAACCACCGCATCTACGCACGCCTCAATATCACGGACCTCTACCGAGCCGTTGACACGACGACGAACCTGCGCATCTCCGCGGCCGGGCCGGTCTTTTCCGTCATCGGCGAAGTCGGATTCTTGGGCGAGCAACGTGCCGCGCTGGAAAGCTGGGGCCTGATTGCGAGCAGCCGCGGCGCCCAATACTACTCGTTTAGCCCCGCCCCCGCACCGGGATACACCCGGTTGGACGGTTTCGTCCGTTGGCGTTTGAACCCGGACACACTGCTTTCGCTAAGGTTGTACGACCTGGGCGATAAGCACACCGTGGACGTACCCGGGTATCCACAGCCTGGGCGCTCGTTTGCGATCGAACTATCGACGCGATAGCGCGCCGAGCCGCCCACGGATGACGATTCGATTTGCCGGCGCGCTCGCCGTGCTGCTCGCATCGCTGGTGCTTAGCGTGATGGTTGGCGCGAGCGCACTTTCGTTCCACGACACGATCTTTGCACTCGGACATCCAAACGTTCCCAGCGATGCCGCAACGATCGTCTGGCTCTTGCGCCTCCCGCGCGCTTGCTTGGCTGCGGTGGTCGGCGCTGCGTTAGGAGTCTCCGGCGCGATGCTGCAAGGGATGCTTCGCAATCCGCTCGTCGATCCGTATTTGACCGGCGTAAGTGCGGGCGCGGCGGCGGCCATTGCCATCGCCGTGGCGGCGGGCGTCGCCGCAGCATTTGTACCTGCGCTTGGCTTCGCAGCCGGCTTGCTCGCTGCGATCATCGTCGCCACACTCTCGAGACGCGGCAGCGGGCTCGACGCAAACCGCCTGATACTCGCCGGCGTTTCGCTCTCCGCGCTTTTTTCGGCGATCGTCGCACTCGTGTTGACGCGGCTGCAGCAAGGCGGGTACGCGGAGACGATCATCTCGTGGCTGGCCGGGTCGTTGGCGGGTCGCGGCTGGCACGATCTCCAGTGGGTGGCCCCCTACCTCGTAGCCGGCGTTGGGCTGGCGATCTTGGTCGTGCCCGCCCTCAACGTCCTGCGGCTGGGCGACGTGCGCGCGGCAGCCCTCGGCGTCAACGTGGACCGCGCACAGTGGCTGATCGTCGCGTCCGCATCCCTGCTGACCGCCAGCGCGGTTGCGCTCAGCGGCATCGTCGGCTTTGTCGGCTTGATCGTTCCGCACATCGCGCGACGCATCGTTGGCTCGGACACCCGGCTGGTTCTCCCTTTTAGCGCGCTGATCGGCGCGGCGTTCATGGCGCTTGCCGACGCTGCCAGCCGTTCGCTCTTCGCGCCGGTCGAAATCCCGATTGGCGTACTGCTGGCATGCATCGGCGTGCCCGCGTTTCTGTACCTGTATTTCCGTGAAAACCGGTGGCGCCCGGCATGATCCGCATTCGAGGCCTGGCCTTGCGAGTCGGCGGCCGGACGCTCTTGAGCGAACTGAACTTTTCCATCAAGGCCGGCGAGCTCGTCGCGATCGTGGGCCCCAATGGCGTCGGCAAGACGACGCTTCTGCGCGCGCTCTGCGGATTGCATCGCGAGTTCAGCGGCGAGATCGCGATCCAAGCGCAGATCATCGAGCTTTATTCGCCGACGCAGCGCTCGCGCGCGATCGCCTACGTCGCAAGCGATGAGACGATGCTTGAAATGCTCACCGTTCGCGACATCGTCGCCAGCGGTCGCTTCGCGTACCACCGGTGGTTCGATTGGCGCGAGACCACCCATGACGGGGACGTCATCGCCGCGGCCCTTGGCGCGGTGAGCATGCTCGATTTCTCGGATCGGTTGTTCGCGACGCTTTCCAGCGGCGAGCGACAGCGCATTTGGCTGGCGCTCGGCCTGGCTCAAGACGCGCCGATCTTGCTCCTGGACGAGCCCACCAGTCATCTCGACGTGCGCGTTGCCCACGACATCTTGCTCCTGCTGCGCCGACAGAGGGACCTTGGAAAAACCGTCGTGTGCGTGCTGCACGACATCAATGAGGCGCTCGAGTTTGCGGACCGAATCTTGATCCTCGGGGGCGGCACGCTGCTGGCGGCATGCGAAGCCGCTGAAGTCGTGCCATCGGGCGCGCTCGAACGCGCCTACGGCATCACGATGGAAGCCGTGCACACGTCCAATGGCTCGGTACGGGTATTTCCCCGCAGCAGCGTCTAAACGGGCGCCTTCAATGCGAATGGCGATCGAGCCACGCGATCAACGTTTCGAGCACACGCGGATCTATCGATCCCGCAACGGTTAAGTATTGATGCACCGCCGCGGCAGGTGTCAGCGGCTCGCCGGGCGTGACCGGCATGAAGAGGTGGTTATCGTCGGAAAAGACGCGTACGGTTACATCACCGTTCGAAGCACGTGCGGCCTTCGCCAAACGAGGGACGTCTTTCGCCAATACCTGAACGTCTTTCGCGCCCTGCAAAATCAGGACTGGTGCGCGGACCCGTTTGATATCGATGATCGGATCGATGTCAAGCGATGTACGCACCCACGCGTACTCCGGTCCTTTGGATTTGCCGGTGCGGATATCGGCAAGTGCGCGACGCTCGGCAACCTCCGTCGCGCGTCTCTGTTGCGAAGGAACGCTCTCGAGAACCTGCTGCATAATGACGTCGCGGAGCGGCAGCGCGGGCGGGGCCATCAAGACGATACCCGCAACAGACGGCTCTGTCGACGCAAGACTCGGCACCAGTTCCCCTCCCTCGCTGTGGCCGAGTGCATACGTGCGTTTTGGGTCGACCTGCGGCTGTGCGGCTAGGAATCGATATGCCGCGCGTGCATCCGCGAGCAGCATGTCACGCGTCCCCGTGGCAGCTGACCCACCGCTCTTGCCAACGCCACGCTTGTCATAGCGCAAGACAACGTAACCAGCATTAGAGAGCGCATTGCTGAGTTGCAGGAAGATCAGGTTAGGTCCGACGGTTTCATTGCGGTCTTGCGCGCCACTACCATGAACGAGCACGATCGCCGGAAACCGCCCATTTTCGCTTTGCGGAATGGTTAGCGTTCCGGCCAACCGTGTGCCGTCCGCTGATTCGAAATCTACATCCGCACTGTCAAAATGGGGCGGGGACGTAGGCATAGGAGTAACTGCCGGCGCCGGCGTTCCGATGCTTTCGATTGTGGGACTCTGTGAAACGAGACGGACCTCAAAATTTTGCGTTGGAACCGTCAGATCGTCAAGCCGGTACGATGCCGGGTCGAACCAAAAAATCTCGCGCAGTCCTCCGGCATCAACAACCAGACTCACGTCACCGGCCGGAACGGAAGCGGGCCGCGCCAGGTTTACATGCTCGACGACGGAAGTCCGAATCGCCCTGCCGCCCGCCAAGACTGCCAGCGTGTACGCTTTCACATTCGAGGCATGGAGGATCGCGGGTATCAAGACGTTGGTGCCGACAAGATTGTCTGCAATGATCATCAGCGGAGCGGATGAATCTGCTTTGATCTCGGCTGTCTGCCCCGGAACCTGTACCGTCACCGCGTTCGGTTTAACGGATGCCGTCGTATGTTGAGCACCCTGCGGCAAGTTAAAATCCGCCGAATACGTTTTTTCGGCCAACGTCAAACGGTCATATTCGGTGGAAGCCACGGCGCTGGTCGGCGGAGCCGTTATTTTTTCCTTGACGGTGATCGACCCGGTTGCGGATGCGATCGTGACCGTGCTGGTTCCGAAGTCGCTGCCAAGCTGCAACAGCTTGTACGTATAGGTGCCGTCGGGGGGTCTAGCGACCTCAGCGCCAGTTGCGCCGGGGAGAGCCGCGATCACAAACGCGATCGGCAACAGCGCGCGGATCATCCTTACGTTAGACCGGCAAATGTGGCTTAAGCGTCTAGCGTTTGCGCTGGTGCGCCCGTCGAGCCGCTTCCTTGATCGACTTCGTGCCCATGCCATAGTACTCGATCAATTCGTTCGGCTCGCCTGATTGTCCGAACACATCGTGGACGCCTACGAACTCGATCGGCACCGGATGCTCCTGCGCGAGCAGCTCCGCCACGCGCGAGCCCATGCCGCCGGCTCGCTGATGTTCTTCAACGGTGACGACCGTGCAGCAGCGCTTAGCGGCTGCCAATACCGCAGCATCGTCCATCGGCTTGACCGTATGGTTGTTGAGGATCGTGCATTGTACGCCGTCTTCTTCGGCGAGCTGGGCGGCCGCAATCAGCGCATTGTACACCAAGATTCCGCACACGATGATCGCGACGTCGTCCCCATCGCGAAACGTCTGCGCCTTGCCGATCTCAAAAGGCGTCTCTTCGGTCGTGACGATCGGCGATTTCTCGCGTCCAAATCGCAAATAGGTCGGGCCCCAACGCTGTGCAACTGCGAGCGTCGCTTTTTTGGTCTGGATTGCGTCACAGGGAACGACGACGGTCATATTCGGGATCACGCGCATGATCGCGATGTCTTCGATCGCTTGATGGGTTGCGCCGTCGGGGCCAACCGAGACGCCTGCATGCGCGCCTGCAATTTTCACGTTGGTCTCGTTTAGGGCCATCGTCGTGCGCACTTGCTCCCAAGAGCGTCCGGGGTTGAACATCGCATAGCTTGCGATGAACGGAATCTTTCCGGCGGCCGCTAAGCCGGCCGCCATCGCAACCAGCAACTGTTCGGCCACACCGATCTCGATGTACTGATCGGGGAGCGCCTTTTTGAAGCCCTCCATGCGGGTTGACTCCGAGAGATCGGCACAGATGCCGATGACGTTGCGATCGCGTTTACCGGCCTCGATCAAGCCCTCTCCGAAACCGTTGCGCGTCGGCAGCTGTTTGAGCGCCTCCTTATCGAGGTAAGCCGCCAGGTGCATCGTCGCAGCGGCGTCGAGCGTACTAGCCATGTGCAAGGATGCGCTCGCGGTCGGCTTGCAATTCCTGCAGCGCTTGATCGGCCTGCTCTTTGTTGGGAGGCTTGCCGTGCCAGGTATAGTCGCCTTCCATATACGAGACGCCCTTGCCCGGAACGGTGTGGGCTATGATCACGCTCGGGCGGCCTTTGATCCGTTTGGCTCGGTCAACAGTCGCGATAAATTCTTCGATATCGTTTCCGTTGCACTCGAAGACCTCCCAGTTAAAACTGCGGTACTTTGCCGCTAGCGGTTCGAGCGGCATGACGGCCTCGGTGTTGCCATCGATCTGAATGAAGTTTCGATCGACGATGTTCATCAGATTGTCCAATCCGAATTTACCGGCGGTCATCACCGCTTCCCAGTGTAAACCGCATTGATGCTCGGCATCGGACGTCACAACATACACGCGCCAATCTTTGCGATCCATCTTCGCGGCCACGGCCATGCCGGTTCCTTGCGCCAAGCCTTCACCGAGCGGGCCGGACGTCGTTTCGACCGCGGGTAAACGCACGCGCTCGGGGTGCCCTTGCAAACGCGTTCCAAATTTGCGCAGGGTCAGCAGCTCTTCCACGGGCAAATAACCGGCTTCGGCCATCGCGGCATACCGCACCGGCGCAATATGCCCGCAAGAAAGCAGCAAGCGGTCGCGGTCCTCCCACTGCGGATTGCGCGGATCGTGACGCAAAACGTGGAAATAGAGAGCCGTAAAGACATCGGCCATGTCCAGCGGGCCGGCTGAGTGGCCGGAACCCGCCGCAAGCAACGAGCGAATGATGTTTTGACGTATGGAGTTGGCGTGCGTTGCGAGCTCCGTGAGTTCCCCGCGCGAAGCGACCGGCATATCGGGCCCTATACCCGCCGCTATTCGATTTGCCCTCCGGCTCAAGGGTGCTGGCGATGCAGCGCGTGATCGACCAAAACGTGAACGTCGTCCACGATCACCCAACCGTAGTGACCGCGATACTCACCCGTTGTGACCCGAATGCCGAGGGCGTCTGTGGGCGCAAAGCGGTACTTTGGATGAACTTCGTTTGGACGACACTTGGTCACAATTGCCAGGGTGCCCGCACGCGCCAAGAGGGCATGCGGCAAGAGCAGCTTAGCGAGCTGGTACGAATCGGTCACATAGTCTAGCAGGCGTCGGCGGGAATCCCACACGAGCACGTCCGGATCGTAGTTGCTCGAAAACAGCGTGATGCGGCTACCGGGCATCGTCGAACAATCGGCGTTCGCGACCGCTGGGAAAAGCAGCGCGCCGAGCAGCAGGGCGACCACGCGCTTAAGCAACTTGCGCTCCGGGCTGCTCGATACGAATCGCCAGCAAAGCCAAATCATCGGCCAGGCGATTGCCGGTGCGCTTGCGCACCCCCGCCACCAGCCCATCGACGATTTGCTGCGCACCACCGTTGGAGTGCGCCAGCCATGAAAGCACGCCGCGCTCGTTGAGCTGCTCGCCTTTGCGGTCGCGCGACTCCGTCAAGCCATCCGTCGCCAGCAACAACACGTCGCCGGCCCCTAGCTGGACCACTCGCGTCGAGAACGGCTCGTCCTCCATAACGCCCAGAATGGGGCCCGTCACAGGTAGGGATTCTACGCTCCCGCCGGCCCGGCGTAAATAGGCTGAATCATGCCCACCGCTCGCGTAGGTCAGCGTACGGTTTTCCATATCCAGTACGCCAACCAGCATCGAAACGAAGAGATCGGGGTTGAGAACCGCACGCTGAAACGCCGTATTAAACTCCGCCAGGATCTCAGCCGGATCGCGCTGCCGAAGAACAATGCCTCGAATCGCAAATTTGATGAAAGCCGTGATCACGGCCGCATCCACGCCCTTGCCGCTGACATCGGCGATCAGCACGAGCGCGAGCTGGTCGGTCATCTTGTAAAGATCGAAGACGTCGCCTCCGACCGCAACATGGCGCGTCGCAGAGATGTACGCGCTGCCGATCTGATAATTTGGAAGCGGCTCGAACTCGCTTTGAAAAGCACGCTGCAGCGTTTCCGTGGTCGTGCGCTCCTGCTCCAATTCCCGCGTCAACCGTGATTGATAGGCATTGAACAAGATCGCGATCAGGCCGAATGCGACCAGCCAGCCCGCCCGTGTGTATCCCGTGCGATTGATCACGTCTTGGGTCTCCCGGCCAACTTCGTCGTTAACTTGGGTCAAGAGCAGCTGCATCGCAGCGGCGTCGTTGCGCTCGGCATCGATCAGCGCTTTGCCGCGCTTGGCGAGATCAATCGCGTGCGGATCGCTTGGATGCGCGATCAGGGGACCTGCCACGACGCGGTGCCACTCGCTGTGCGCCCGTTCGAATTCATGCAATGCGGCTTCACCCTGCGGGAGATTCTCCTTGCGCAGGACGACGGTCAGCTGACGGTCTAGCGGGGAAAACTGCACGCTGGCCGCATAATACGGGTCCAAAAAAACGTTCTCACGCGTGATCGTAAAACCACGCACCGACGTCTCCTCGTCAAGCTGCAGCTTGAGGAGCTCGGAGAGCGCCAACTGCCCATTTTGGATTTCGCGCTGTCGATCGAACGAGGCACGAATGGCTGCGCGAGTCGTGAGCGTACTGCTCACGGCAATGAAGAGGCCGAAGAGGAGAATCGCAGTTGCGGTCAGCGCACCGGCGGCTCGCAACGCGCCGCGAAAAGGCGGCAACCCTACCTCACTAGCGCCGGCGGCAAGGCGGCGTAGGTTTCGTCATTTATGCCTCCGAAATCGCTTTTCCAGTGCCATGCAGACGCAATTGAACCCCTCGATCTTTAAGAGCTACGACGTTCGCGGGATTTATCCGTCAGAGCTCAACGAAGACGTAGCTTTCGAGATCGGTCGCGCATTTGTCGCGCTGCTGGGGGCGCACACGATCGCCGTCGGGCGCGACATGCGACCCTCGGGCGAGCGGCTGTTTACGGCTTTCGCCCGGGGCGCAACTCGCGGCGGCGCCGATGTGGTAGATGTTGGCATGACCTCAACCGATGGAATCTACTTCGCAGTCGGAAAATACGGTTACGATGGCGGGGTCATGATTACGGCTTCACACAACCCCGCGCAATACAACGGCATGAAGTTTACGCGGGAAAAGGCGATTGCGCTTTCATTAGACACGGGCCTTTCCGTCATTCGCGATCAGATTCTGGCCGGAGCCTTTGCAGCAGATAGCGCGGAGCCGGGGCAGGTAACCCAGCGCAACATCTTGGACGATTTTGCCGCGCATTGCCTCTCTTTTATCGACCCGAACAAGATCAAACCGTTCAAGATCGCCATCGACGCCGGGAACGGCATGGCGGGAGAAACGGTACCGCACGTCTTCAAACACTTGCCTTGCGAAGTCATTCCACTCTATTTCGAGCTGGATGGCAGCTTCCCAAATCATCCGGCCAGCCCAATCGAACCTGAGAACATGCGCGATCTGCAGGCTGCGGTGCTCAAATACGAGTGCGATCTGGGGGTCGCCTTCGACGGCGATGCCGATCGGATGTTCATCGTCGACGAGCAGGCCCAGCTGGTCGGCGGCGACATGGTGACGGCAATCGTCGCCCTTAACATGCTCAAGCGGCATCCGGGCGCGACGATCCTCTATAACCTGATCTGCAGCCGCAGCGTTCCCGAGGTCATCGTAAAAGCCGGTGGCGTACCGCTGCGCTCGCAAGTTGGTCATTCGCTGATCAAAAAGACGATGCGCGACCACGACGTCCTTTTCGGCGGCGAGCATTCAGGACATTTCTATTTCAAGGACAACTGGTTTGCAGATTCCGGGATGATTGCCCTCATGGAGTGCCTGGAGCTCTTCAGCGAAACCAATCAGAAAGTCAGTGCGGTCATAGCGCCGATCAACACGCGTTTTCGGTCCGGCGAAATCAATAGCACGGTTAAAGACATCCCAGCCAAACTCAAAGAGATCGAAGCCCACTATCAGGACGCGCAGATCGATCACCTCGATGGGGTCACGATCCAATATCCACAGTGGTGGATGAACGTGCGGCCGTCCAACACCGAGCCGCTCTTGCGCCTCAACGTCGAAGGCGATACCAAAGCACTGATGGAGCAGCACCGCGACGAAGCACTGGCGCTCATCCGAAGCTGAGTTTTAGCGAAAGTGAGGGAGTTCCACGCCTGACCGTTATTGTCTAGGACCGGCTCGGCTCGCGTTCGGCAACGGATCGGCCGCCTCGGGGCGGCTCGTCATCGAGCGCGGCCGCATTGCTGAGGTGCTCTCGCCTGACGGGCCCGTCGATTTTTCGCTGCCGCCTGGCGTGAGCGTTGCGCCCGGCCTGATCGACGTCCACACGAACGGCGCCGGCGAGTTTCTCTTCAACCGCGATCAAGGCAACGCGGTTCCGGTCGCGGCGCTGGAGTACGCGCGCCAAGGCGCAACCGCGTTCGTGGCCTCGATTATGACGGCGCCTTGGGAGTCGATGTTGCACGCCGCCAGCGATATCGCAGAAGCCGCCCACATCTTGGAGGAAACTGCGCCGATCGGAGCTCGTTGCCTTGGCATCCACTTCGAAGGTCCGTTCATCAATCCGAAGTTCCGTCGCGTGCATCGTCAAGAATGGGTACGCCCGGCCACGATCGAAGCCGCGCGGGCTTTGCATGATGCCTCAAGAGGAACGGTCATCATGGTCACCATGGCCCCCGAAATCAGCGGCGCAACGGACGCCGCGCGCTTCTTCCTCGAGCGTGGCGTCGTTTGTTCGGCGGGCCACACATCGGCTCGTTATCGTGAAGGGATGCTCGCAATAGGACTCGGGTTTCGCAGCTTGACCCACGCGTTCAACGCGATGCCGCCCTTGGATCACCGCGACCCCTCACTGCTCGCTGCGTTCATCCAAGACCGGCGCACGACCGTTCAGGTCATCTGCGACGGCTTTCATGTGGCTCCAACGATGGTCGATCTCTTGCGCCGCACGGTCGGCGATCGCGTCGTGCTCGCAACCGACCATATGCCAGCGGTCGGTCCCGGGCTGCATTTGGACGCCGGGCTCGTACGAGCAGAGGACGGCACGGTCGCGGGCAGCGCGCTGCGAATCGATCAGGCGGTCCGCAACTACATGCAGTACACCGAACTGCCCTTCGAACGAGCGGTGTGCGCGGCGACTCACGCGCCCGCGCAAATGCTGGGTCTCTCGCGCGACATCGGGTTGATCGGCAAAGGCATGCGCGCGGATCTCTCGTTTTGGGACGCCGATTATAACGTGATCGGTACGATTGTCGGCGGCAAGGTCGTGCACGGCGAATTCCTCGCGCCGGCTGCCGCCCACGCCGGCTGATCTTTTTTAGGCAGCGCCGCCTAAATATGCGGCCTGCACCGCCGCCGATGCCATCAAGTTCAACCCGGTATCTTCATGCGTGATCTTGCCGACTTCTAAGACATAACCACGCGCCGCGATCTGCAGTGCCTGGCGTGCATTCTGCTCGACAAGCAAGATCGTCGTGCCTCGCCCGTTGATGTCTTTGATCACGGTAAAGATCGTTTGAACCAAGAGCGGCGAGAGCCCCAGTGAGGGCTCGTCGAGCATCAGCAAGCGCGGACGCGCCATGAGCGCGCGCGCCATCGCGAGCATCTGCTGCTCCCCGCCTGAAAGCGTCCCCGCCTTTTGCTCCAACCGTTCTTTTAGACGCGGAAACATCGTGAGCGCATATTCCAGGTCATCCGCGATCTCCGCGCGAGCGCTCCTAGAAAATGCGCCCAGCTCCAGGTTCTCGCGCACGCTCATGCGCGCAAACACCCGGCGTCCTTCCGGGGAATGTCCAATACCCGCCCGCACGACGCGATCGGGCGTCAGGCGCAAGAGGTTGTGGCCGCCGAACTCGATCGACCCGCCGGAAGGCCGCACAAGCCCGCTGATCGCGCGCAGCGTCGTTGTTTTGCCGGCCCCGTTCGCACCGATCAAGGTGACGATCTCGCCCTCATCCACATGCAGCGAAACCGCCGACAGTGCCCGAATGCGACCGTAGTGCACGTGCAGATCGCGCACGTTCAACAGAGCCTGTCCTGAGCTTGCCGAAGGGCTCACGCCGGCTTGCCCAAGTAGGCCTCGATCACGCGTTCGTCCGCGCGCACCTGAGCCGGCGTCCCTTCAGAGATTTTTTCGCCGTGGTCGAGCACCGTGATACGCTCGCTGATGTTCATCACGAGACCCATATCGTGCTCGATCAGAAAGATCGTGACGCCGCGGTCTCGAGTGCGCCGAATCAGATCGATCAGCTCTTCCTTTTCGCGCGGATTCATGCCGGCGGCGGGCTCGTCGAGCAGGAGCAGTTTTGGTTCGCTGGCCAGCGCGCGCGCGATCTCCAATTTGCGTTGGGACCCGTACGGCAGGTTGCGCGCGTAGTTTTCCTGCTCGTCGCGCAGCCCAACGAAGTCCAAGAGCTGACGCGCTCGCTCGCGAACCTGCGCCTCTTCTTTATGCTGACCGGGGGTGTGCAGGAGCGAGTCCCAGATCTTAGCGTGCATTCGGCAGTGTTCGCCCGTCATCACGTTATCGATCGCCGACATGAACGCGAAGAGGCGGATGTTTTGGAATGTGCGCGCAATTCCGCAACTAGTAATTTGATGGGTCTTCAGACCATCGATGCGCCGCCCGTCGAACTCGACGCTCCCACGGCTGGGGGTATAGATGCCGGTAATCACGTTGAAGACCGTGGACTTGCCTGCGCCGTTCGGACCGATCATCGCGACAATCGCCCCTTCATCGACGGTAAACGAGAGATCGGACACGGCCTTCAGGCCGCCGAAGGCCTTGCTCACATCGTGCAGATGCAGCAGCGCCATCAGCCTGCGCCAACCTTCGTAAACTGTGCTTGCTCTTGAGCCGCTAGGGCAGGATCGCCGTGCCCGGCGCGCAGTTCGGCGCGCCGCTGACGGCTGGGGATCAGGCCTTCGGGTTTGAAGAGCATGATCGAGACCAAGATGATCCCATAGATAAAGAACCGATAGTTCGTAAAGTCCACGTGCAGGTTCACTGAGGCGGCGATGTTATTCGCCTGCGGTAAGAAGATGAAGTTGACCGTGTAGAGCACGAGACTCCCCACGATGACGCCCGGAATGTTGCCCATGCCGCCCAGTACGAGCATCGCGAGTACCAGCACGCTGACGCTGAACTGAAACGAATCGGGCGAGACCAGATTGAGCTTCGAGGCAAAGACGCAGCCTGCCATGCCGCTGTAGGATGCGCCGAAGGCAAAGGCCGCCAGTTTTGTCGTCGTCGCGTTGATGCCCATGTGTTTGGCGGCCAGTTCGTCCTCGCGGATGGCCATCCACGCTCGTCCAAGCCGGCTGTCTTTAAGATTGTAGGCCAGCCATAAGCCAACCCCGATCAGCGCCAGAATCACATAGTAATAGGGGATGGCTGAAAAGCCGAACGAATGCCCGAAGAAGCTCGGCGTGTCGAGGGAGCTGATGCCGTTTGGACCACCGGTATATTTGTTGAGGTTCAAAAACGTTTGCGGCACGATTTCGCCAAAGCCCAGCGTGACGATCGCGAGATAATCCCCGCGCAAGCGCAACGTCGGCGCCCCAAGCAGCAATCCGGCCGTAGCTGCAACGCCGGAAGCTATGAAAAGCATCGGCCAAAATGGAATGTGCAAATTGAACTGCGGACTCGCGAGCATCGCGTAAGTGTACGAACCAATCGCGAAGAAAGCTGCATAGCCGAGATCGAGCAAGCCCGCGAACCCGACGACGATGTTGAGGCCCAGAGCCAACAAGACGTAGACGCCGGCATCGGCCAATAGGTTGAAATGCGAGCCGTTGTGGTCGAGCACGGGCAAGATCACAAGCAGCCCCGCAACGATCAGCCAAATGCCGATCTGTACGCTCTTCGGAAGCGCGGCGAGTTTGCGCATGCTAGACCTTTTCCGGCAACGATTCGCCGAGCAGGCCGGAGGGGCGGAAGATCAAGACCAAGACGAGGACGGAAAAGACGACGACGTTGCTCCATTGATTGCCGTTGGGAAAGATCTTCAGGTTCGTGAGTGCCTCGACGATACCGATACAGAAGCCGCCGAGCATCGCGCCGGCCAGATTCCCGATGCCGCCCAAGACCGCGGCCGTAAATGCTTTAAGCCCGGCATTGAAACCATTGAAAAACCAAGTCGACTGGTAATACACGCCGGAAACAAAGCCCGCCGCCCCGGCCAGCGCGCTGCCGATCAAGAACGTTAGGGCGATCGTCGTATTGATATTGATTCCCATCAGCTGGGCGGCATCGCGATCCTGCGCCGTGGCACGCATGGCTTTCCCGAGTTTCGTGTTGTAGATGAACACCTGCAGTGCGACCATCATGACGATCGCGAAGAGGATCACCATGAGCTGCTTGGCTTGGATTTCGATGCCGCCGATGACCCAGCCGGGATTCGGGATCACTTGCGGAAAGGAAACCGGCGATGGGCCGCGCCAAAGCTGCATAACGTTCTGCAGGATGAAGGAGACGCCGATCGCTGTGATCAGCGGGGCCAAGCGCGGCGCGTTTCGCAGCCGGCGATAGGCGAGCCGCTCGATCAGCACCCCGACCAGCCCGCACAAGATCATCGCTCCGAGCACGGTAATAGCCACGTCGACGACCAGCACGCCGCCATGCAGCTGATTTGAGACGCCCAATAGGCCCAGGATCGAAAGCGAAAAGAAAGTCCCCAGCGTGTAGACATCGCCGTGGGCGAAGTTGATCAACTCGATGATGCCATAGACCATCGTGTAGCCGAGCGCGATCAACGCGTAGATGGCGCCCAGCGACAGCCCGTTGACGAGCTGCTGAAGGAGGTCGTGCAACCCTAGAACTTCAGGTTCAGTTGACTCACGAAGTTGGCCTTGCCGTTGCGGATCGTCCACAGACTTAAGACGGGACTCGTCGAGTCGCCGTCTTTATCGAAGCCGATCGTGCCGATCGGCGTCGCAAGTCCATTCGTCGCTGCAACCCCGCGCAAGACTTCTGCCCGCGTGGGCATCTTGTTGCCGCTTTGCTTTATCGCTTTGACGATGGCGGCGATCAGGACTTGAGCGCCGGCATACGCGCTCGCGCTGTACGGGCCGACCGGACCGTTCCAGCGCGCCTGATATTCCTTGACGAACTGCTGCGCCGATGGAAGTTTCTCGGCGTCGGGCGCGGCAACCGTGTAGTAGCTGCCGTCCGCGGTCGTGCCGGCCACGGTCAAAAATTCAGGATCGCTGATCCCGTCACCGCCCATGAACGCGACGTTGTTCATGCCGGCGTCGAACATCTGCTTGCGGATAAGCCCGCCACCATTGCTCGTCGTGCCGCCGAAGAACACGACATCCGGATGCGTCGCGGCAACCTTGGTAAGCAGCGCCTTGAAGTCTTGCTGGTTCTTCGTGATGTGGTCGTGGCCCAGTACCGTGCCGCCAAATTTCTTAAAATCGCTTTCAAAAACGTTTGCCAACCCGAGGCCGTAGGTCTCATCGTCGTCGAGAATGTAGGCTTTGGAGAAGTTCAGCTTGCGAGCAAACTGAGCGCCGGCCGCCCCCTGCCGTGAATCGATCGTGCAGACGCGAAAGTAGCTGTTCACCGCCGGATTCGAACGCCGCAAGCTCGCGGCATCGGGGCCTTTGGTCAGCCCGTCGTTCGTGTTGGAGGGGCTGATCTGAACGAGCCCAGCCTCATTGGTCAGCGGAATCTCGGCCTTCGCGACGTTCGAATTGAAAGGCCCGATCATGCCTAAGACGGCGTCATCGGAAATGAACGTGCGCGTATTCGAAGCACCTTGCTGCGGGCTGTGCACGCCCTGCACGGCATCGTCGAGCGTATCCGCCTGGAGGTGGAAGCCGCCCGGCAAACCCTTCTTTTCCGCTTGCTCGATCGCGAGCACCGCCCCGTTTTGCGTCGTGACGCCGATCGACGCGTCGGCGCCCGAGACCGGCATGTCGACGCCGATCTTGATCGTCTTGCCGGTACCGGCGCCGTTGCCGCCACCCGAGCATGCGGCCAAGACCGACACCAAGGCGATACCGGCAAAATGTTGCGTCAGCGAGCCAAACGAACGCATGCAGTGGCCTCCCAGCGTCAAATGAACAAGACGGCCCACGGCGCCGCCGATGGACCTTTGGGGTTACGCCCGGGTGCACGCGTTCCCTGTAGGCGACGAGCGCTTCCGGTTCATAAAGCATTCAACTTCTCGCTCTACGCTAAGGTTCTTCAGGATGCCGTTTCGCACGCTTTCGCTCGCCCTCGCGCTCTTCGGCGGAGCTGCGCTTCCCGGTATGGCTGCCGGCGCCGGCCCGCAGACATGGAACGTTGACACAGCGCGCTCTTCGGCGGCTTTCAGCGCGACGCACTTCTTCTTTACGCACGTCCGTGGGACGATTCCGATCAAGCATGCAACGCTCAAGATTGCGGAGGGCTCCAACATCCCGTTATCCGCCGACGCCGAGTTGGATCCCAGTGGTCTGGACACAGCCAACGTTAGCCGAGACAACGATTTGCGCTCGCCGCACTTCTTCGATGCGAAAACCTACCCGGCGATGTCCTTTGAGAGCACGAAGATCGTCGCGACTGGCGCCGCCCACTTCACGCTGCAGGGCAACCTGACCATGCACGGGACGACACGTGCCATAACGCTAACGGCGCAGTTGGTAAGCCGAGCGAAAGATCGCCTGACGTTCAGCGCGCAGGGCTCGCTCGATCGTCGAGACTGGGGGATGAACTACGGCGCGCCGATCGTCAGCAACAACATCGACATCGTCTTACAAATCGAAGCGGTACGAGGGTAGCCGCGTTCAATAAGGTCGCGTGCGCACTCCCTTGTCACGCTGAGCTTGTCGAAGCGCAACCTTGGTCGCGCTGACCTATCGAGTCCCAGTGTCATGCTGAGCCTGTCGAAGCATGACTAACCTCTCATGTCACCCTTCGACAAGCTCAGGGTGACACCGAACTCTCTCAAGCATCAGGATCGTTGTTCCCGTCCGATACGCCAGGCAAGCTTCAGGGTGACAAGATAAGTTGCGCGCGCATTCACCTAGGGCTTGATCTGGTGCAGTGCGAACCGGTTACCGTCGGGGTCCTTAGCGAAGCACGCCCGACAGGTGGGCGCTTCGAAAGGCTCGTCCATTTTTACGCCCTTTTCTTTTAGCCGCTTGAGCGCCGCATCAAGGTCCTGCGTTTCAAACGCAACCGAAAAGCCCGAGCCCGGTGGCATGCCGAGCTCTTCACCGCCCGTCGCCAGGGCGAACGTCGTTCCTCCAACGTCGAATTCGGCCCAGCGGTCGTGCAGCGTCGTCGGCTCGCCAAGCCCGACGGCATCACGATAGAAGGCTTTGCCTTTGTCCAAATCTGCG
>Ga0185299_10000700_pt1 | contig 81734 bp, 67 predicted proteins | sample PaiPotPPA55metaG_FD_128002 | JGI IMG/M metagenome (GOLD analysis project Ga0185299, IMG submission 128002) | Iron sulfur acid spring bacterial and archeal communities from Banff, Canada, to study Microbial Dark Matter (Phase II) - Paint Pots PPA... ...
GATGACGCGCGCTCCGGGCTGCAGTTTTCTGGCGGCGCTTCTCTATTCCCTCACCTCGCCGACGCAGCTCATTGTTCCGGACGCCGAATTCGCATGGCGCCACTTCTGGGATGCCCGGCGCCTGTACCTGGTCGCCGTCTGGGATGACACGCCCCATTTAACCGCTGTCGCTCTTTTGCCGATGGCAATCCTGTTCCTGACGCTCGCGATTCGAAAAAGGCGGCCCGCTTACTACGCCATCCTGGTGCTTCTGATCGCCCTGATGGCTCTGGCGAGCGACTTTGCACCAATCGAGGTAATGACGGCCGCGTTGTGCTTGATCGCGGTTTTCCCCCGGCAGGACTATGGCCGCAACATGGCACTCATAATCTCGATCGGACTGTTCGCATACGCCGTCGTTGCGCCATTTCTTCCGCCGTCCATGCTAGTAGCGATTTGCAAAGCGTCGGCGAATGCCGAGGGCGGGTGGACCGCGAGCTCAGTGACGGCTCTGGCGATAGTTTCGCTGGGGTGGATCGTCCTCTGGCACGTCCTGGCGCGCTGGACCGCGGATTGGAAACTGCGTTTCTTCGCGCTCTTCGCGTACCTCACCGGCAGCGTGCCGGTGATCGCGTCCTATCTTCACCGCCAGTTCCTACCACAGCCCGGTCGCTACAAGCTGGAAATGGAGCTAGCCATCGCTCTGGTCCTGGTCTTTGGACTGCGATCACTTTTTGAAAAGGCTCGGCTCTCACTGAAAGTCGCGCTGCTGTTCTTGTTTTTCGCTCTGGCAGGCGAGCAAATCGTCAGTCATCGCCAGTTTGCGAAGAACATTCTTCAGCCCGCTGACGTTACTCAAACCATCGAATATCGCACCGCGGCGTGGGCCAGTCATAACCTGCCGGGCGTTCGCGTCATGCTGCCTGGGTCAATTGCGCAGTGGGCCGACAACTTCACCGACCTCTGGCAGTTTTCCGGAAGCTCCTGGAGTCAGGCCTACAACCAGGTTCAGCAGCGAGGTCTCGCGGCAATATACAATGGCGCCGAGACAGCGCATCAGGACTCTCACGTTTCACTCGATTGGTTAAGAGCTTTCGGTGTCGGAGCTATCGCTGTAAGCGGCCCGAATAGTCAGGAGTATTGGAAACCTTTCACCCACGCGGCCAAGTTCGAGGGTCTTCTGCCAGTGCTTTGGCGCGAAGATAACGTGACGATTTACCGAGTGCCACAACGGACGAGTTCACTGGCCCATGTGGTGAGCGAAACGGCCATCGTGAGCCACCCTCCCACCGGACCGGGCGATACAGATGAGATCGAGAAATATGTTGCTGCCTTAGACGATCCGTCACTCCCGGCTGCGGAAGTCCGTTGGGCGGGACCGAACAATATCCAGATCCGGACAAACGCCGCTCCAGGACAAGCGATTTCAGTACAGGTCTCCTACCATCCGGGCTGGCATGCCAAGGCGGGCAATCGAATGGTGGATGTGCGGCGCGATGGTCTGGGCCTGATGTGGCTCCGCCCCGATTGTTCCGGCCTCTGCGAGATTCAGCTCGACTATGACGGAGGCTGGGAACTGCGGCTGTGCCGGTATCTCAGCTTCACGGCAATCGGCCTGCTGCTCCTCGCGATTGCGTGGCAGATCGCGCTTCGCCGTGGCCGCGCCTAAGCTACTTATGTGCCGGGTGTGCCGTGTTCTTGTAGACTTTGCCGCCCTTCATCACGAAGACCACATTGCGTACCGCGGTGATGTCATCCAGCGGATTGCCGGCTACGGCCACCAGGTCAGCCTCCATTCCTTCTGCGACGCTGCCGATTTTGTCGCCCAGCCGCAGCGATTCGGCCGCTAGCGACGTTCCGCTCACGATCGCTTCCATGGCGGGTTGGCCGCCGTCGCGCACGCGGTAAATGAACTCCTCGGCGTTCCGCCCGTGCGAACCGGCCACCGCATCCGTGCCCAGCACGATCTTCAAGTGATGCGCCCGGGCTCGCTTCAAGACGTCGGCCATCATGGGAATGCCTTTCTCCATGTAGGCGAATCCTTCCTCGTTGTAGTTGCCGATGCCGAGAAACTTAGGCTTGTTATCCAGGTAGTTGTGCAGTACCAGAAAATTGGGATCGAAATAAGCGCCGTGGTCGGCTATGAGCTGCAATGTCGAGTCGTCTAAAAACGCCCCGTGCTCGATGGACGTGCAGCCGGCCAGTACCGCCGCCCGCGCGCCACCCGGCGCATGAGCGTGGACTACGGATCGCAGGCCCAGCTTGGTCGCCTCGCTGCAGGTCGCTTGTATCTGCTCATCGGTCATGGTCTGTTTACCGCCATCGCGGATGCTGGCAGTGGCGAACAGCTTGATCACGTCGGCGCCATCGGCCTTCATCTTGTCGACATAGGCGCGAATCTTAGCCGGATCGCCGGTGGTCTCGGTGACTGCCCGGAGTGAAGTGAGAATGCGCGGTCCAGGTAGCACGCCGCGATTGATCAAATCGCGCAGGTCTTTATCCACCTCCTGGCCGACGCTCTGGACGGTGGTGAAGCCGCCCATCAAAGTGGCATAAACGTTGGCTTCCGCATAGAGCGCCGAAGCCGCCGGCGTCTCGATGCTGCCGCGCCCGCCCTGTTCCAGCCTATTCTCGCGGTTGAAGTACCAGCCCGGATGGGTGTGCGTGTCGATCCAGCCCGGCATCACCGTCAGGCCACTCAGGTCGTAGATCGCGCTGCCGTGAGCGTCGGCGACTCGCGAGATCTTGCTTCCTTCAATCACGATTTCCTTGTTCTTGAGAACGGCGCCCGTGCCGTCCAGCAAGGTGGAGGTCTTGATCACGATAGGTTGCGCGATAGAGAAGCCCGCAGCGGCACCGAGCAGCGTCCAAATGGCAATAGCGTTTTTCATAGAGGCTCTTGTAGAGCCGAGTATACAATGACTCACTGGACACGGCATCGGCTTGACTTCGCCGCGCAAAAGGGATTATGTTCGATTTCAGCGCGAAGGGCGCATCCAGTCCGCGGAAAGGGCCAAGCCCACCTTGCACGAAGAAGTCAGGGTCTGAATCATGAGTCTTCTTTCAGCCTGCGTGTGCGGACACAGGCGACTACTGAAAGGAGATCGTCATGAAGAAGCAGTTACCGTCGCGCCCCAATCTCGAACAACTCAAAAACCAAGCCAAGACAATCCTTCGAGGCCATCGTGCCGCGAATCCGGACACCCTTAAACAGATTCAGGAACACCATCCGCGTTGGCGTAAGTCCTCAGAAGCCGCGATCCGAACGGCCCGTTTCACCCTGAGCGATGCGCAACTCGTCGTCGCCAATGAATACGGCTTCGAGACCTGGGCCAAACTGAAGACCCATGTTCAGCTCCATGAGTTCCCCCCTACGAGCCAGACATCTGTGAACGCTTTGCGTGAAGCAGCAGGCCGCGGAGATCTTGCGCTAATCAACAAACTGCTCGACGCCCAGCCCAGCCTCATCAACGAGCCGGGCGGTCCTGGTGTGAGAACCTCTCTTCATCAAGCTGTTTTTGGACGGCAAGAAGCCGCCGTAAGTCTCCTCCTCGAACGCGGCGCCGACCCGAACATCCGTTGCGAGGGCGATAATGCCACACCGTTGCATTTTGCCGCCGAGAAGCAGCTCTTCCCCATCATTCGACTCCTCATTGAACACGGCGCCGATCCTGTTGGCGAGGGTGATTACCACGAGCTCGGCGTCATTGGTTGGGCGACAGCTTGGGATTACGTGCATGCCAGCCGGGAGACTGTCGATTACCTTCTGGCCCACGGGGCCCGCCACAACATCTTCTCCGCGGTCGCGATGGGCGAGGTAGAAATCATTCGGCAGCTCGTATCGCGATCGCGAGCCGATCTGGAGCGGCGAATGGATCTCGCGAACAAGCGCCGCATGCCCTTGCATCTTGCTGTCGTTAAGAAGCAGCCGGGATCGCTTACGGCGCTGCTTGATCTCGGCGCCAATACGGAATCCCTCGACGAAGCCGGCTTCACGGCGCTCGACGAGGCCGCGCTCCGGGGTGAAACAGCTATGGCTCAAACGCTCCTGGATCGTGGCGCCAAGGTTCGCCTGCCCGCCGCCATCGCCCTGGAGAGAACCCGGGATCTCGACAAACTGCTCCGCAGAGACCCGGAAATCCTCAAGCCTGGCAACCGCTGGGGCAACCTTATCGTCCGCGCCAGCGAACTCGCGCCCGGGCCCGTCATAGAGGCCCTGATTCGCGCCGGTGCTTCCGTGGATGTCCGCGACGATCCGAAGACCGCTGTCGATTCCACCTGGGGATACACGCCGCTGCACGCAGCGGCCTTCCATGGAAACATGAGCGCCGCCTCCGCCCTTTTGAAACATGGCGCCGACGTTCGTGTCAGAGAGGAGAAATACCACGGCACTCCCGCCGGCTGGGCCAATTATGCCGGCCACACGGAAGTCCGGGACCTGATTCTCCGGGGACCGGTAGACATCATGGAGGCCGTCGAGAACGGTCTTAATGAGCGAATCCTCGCAATACTGGCGCAAGATGCTGAAGCGCTCCAGCGTCCCTTCAGCGCTTATCCGATCTATCCGCTCTATGCCGAGGGATGGTACACGCCACTCGCTTTTGCTGTGATCCACGGAAGCACGGAGATAGTGCGCTTGCTACTCGATCAAGGCGCCGATGCCACTATCCGCTCGCACGATGATCGGAGCCTTTATGAGATAGCGCAGGAAAGAGGCCATGAACAAATCGCGGGTCTGCTGAGGGACCACGTTCACCATAAGTAAGGTGAGGACCGCGAAGGCGCGGCCGTTAGTAATTCTAGGACCGTTAGTACTTACGGTGTCACGTTGATGGTCGTTACGCGGCGTATGGTCCCGGTCGCATCCAAGGCGCTAGGAATACCGTCAGCCTCAATGAAGACGCTTACGGCGCCCGGAGGAACGTTGGCCGGAACTTTAGCATTGATCTGCCACAGCCCTACATAGTTCGGCGCAAGGCCCGAGAACTGAATGTCGGTGGTGGGCACCTGGGTAGCATTTATAAAGACGAGGGGAAGTGGCGCAGTGATAAGTGTGTTGGAGGGCGCCGGTTGGCCGTCGGGTGGCATTCCGTTGATCACGCCTTGACCTGTGGCGTACAGAGAGATATACGTACCGGCTTTAGCGGGATGACTGCCGTCATTGATTGAACCGTCTTGATTAATTGCGAGGACCGGGCCGGCACCCGTCGCGTTAGCGGTGAATAATCCGGGAGAGACGGCGTCGATCCGGAACAACCAACTTGCGAGCACTTGACCTGTCGACGCTTTGAGCACCTGGATTTCCTGGAAATCGCCTACCGGAGTGGCGCCGGGCACTTGAAAATTGATCTGGCTGGGCGAAACATAGAGCAACGGCGCTGGAAGGCCGGCCACGGTAACCTGAATATCCCCTAATGTGGTTGGCACGGGAATGCTGCCATTGACGACCGTCTGGCTGCCGAAGCTTTGGCCCGGAAACGCGAAGATACTCGAGAGCATTCCGGGAGCGAAGCGCTGGAAGTAATTGGCGGCGTTTCCGGAAAGACGCTGGGGCACGCCCCCGGCCGAACTGGTGTAGTCGATAGCCGGATAGAAGAACGACACGCGATTTACGTTGGCTTCGGCGATTACCGGATTGCTGAATGGATCAACCGCGACGGAGATGGGGCCGTAGACCGGGTAGATCACGCCATTGGAAGCCGGATTGTTAATGACGTTGGAATATTTGGGATAACGCAAGACCTGGTTGTTATTGGTGTCGGTCACCCAGATCCCGTCGGTGTTCAGGTCCACAAAAACGTCGTAGGGAGTGTTCACCCCGGTAATCGAGAATAGCAGAGGCGGATTGTTGCCGGACACTGGAACGTTGGGGAGAATCGCGATCCGGTTATTGGCGCTGTCGGCAACGTATAACTGGTCGTCGGCGTCGATGGAGATGCCGCGCGGCAAGTGAAATGTAGTGGCAACGCCCGTTATGAAATCCTTCTGGCCGATGACATTGGTGGCCGGCACGCCCGACTGAAAGTCACCACCTTTCGGTTTCCGGAAGAACAGGACACGGTTCGCGGAAACATCGGACACCACCAGGTCGCCTTCATTGGTGAACGCCAAACCGTACGCGCTAGCCATGGTTGACTGGCTGAGGTCCTTGATGGGCTGCCCGTAAAAGCTGGGCTGCCCCAGCACCAGGTTGGCCTGCGGCGGCGCACCCGTGGGCGTTTGGGCGAACGGCGCCGGGAAACGGAGCACGCGCGCGTTGCATCCGTCCGCCACATAGAGATTGCTGTTCGAATCCACGGCCAAGCCCTCCGGAGAACACAATCCCTGATTGTTGGCTTGCGTCAAGAGGTTGCTGGGCCAGTTTACAAGTGCCGTAAAGAAATCAGGTTGTCCAATCACCAGGTCGGCCGTCACTCCGGCTTTCACTTGCCGGTAGTCCTGATAACCGAGCACCCGGCTATTCAAGGGGTCCGAGACGTAGAGATGCGGAGGATTCGAGTTAACGTCGATCACCGCGGATCCGCCCGATACGAAACCGAATTCGCGGCCCTCTATCAGATTGATCGAGTTGTACTGGAAATCATCTTGGCCCAAGAGCCGGTTCGCAGTGCCAAAGGTCCCGCCCGACTGTTGCGGAAACACCAGGATTCGATTGTTGGCGGCGTCGGCCACGAACATATCCGTGCCCGCAAATGTTCCAGTGACCGGCTGATTCAGGGTGTTTGCGTCGGCTTTCGCTTGGTTGCGATTCGGCTGTCCGCTAATAGAGTCGGGCTGTCCGATCACTACATTGGCTGGCGGAGAAAAAGCGGTGGTCTCGGCCGCCCACTGGTCGAACGGGGCATATCCCAAAATTCTCGAGTAGCCGGTATCGGCAACATAGGGATTGCTGCCAACGAAGAATACACCTTGAGGAGGGTGAGACCCGTTGCTGTCGACAAACCCCAAGGTGCTGGCACTAATCGCGGGGGGCGTCGGTTGCTGCTGCGTGGGCGGTACGACGCCCATGATACGAGAAGCCAGTTGCCCATTCGAAAAAGGAGGAACGTAAACCACCACCCGGTTGGCATCGTCGACGACGAACAAACGGTTCTTGGGATCGAATGCCAACCCGGAAGGTTGTACAAGATAATTCTTCTGGGTTGGATCTAAAGTGGTAGGGAGCGAAACGGTCGTGAAGTCACTGTGCCCGAGTACCAGGTCGGCAGCTGGGTCGTAGGCGGCGCCGCTTGCGAGCGCGCCGGCGGGATAGCGCAGCACGCGATTGTTGCCGGGATCGGATACCCAGAGATTGCCCGTCTGGTCGAAGGCGATGCCGGCCCTTAAGGCCCCACTACCGGATGCGAGCGCAAGTGTGGTTTGGCTGGGCGCTGCCAGCCCTTGATTTGCCGACCCGCCACTCGTGGTCTTCTGCCCAAGGATAAGATCGACCGGCAGCAAGGAGCCCGTCTGTGAAAAGGGCGTCGGATATCGGAGGATGCGGTTGTTCCCGGCATCAATGACGTACAGGTTACCGCTCGAATCCACTGTCACGCCGACCGGTTGGAATAATCCGGTACTCAGGTTAGAGCCGCTAATCGCTGGGCCTTGCGGGCCGGTCGAAAGAAAGTCGCGCTGCCCGATCACCAGGTCGGCCATGGGCGCGCCCTTGGTAAAGGCGGAGGCGTTCTTCCAAGCCAGAACGCGATTGTTTCCGGCATCGACTACATAGAGGATCGGCGGGCTAACCGAGGTATCCAGCGCGACCGCCTGGGGTTGCTCAAACTCCCGGCCTTCCACCAGATTGATGGCCGTGGCCGTAATCGACTGCTGTTGCAACACGGCCTGTCCGACGATCCGCGATGGGAACGGATTAAAAACCGTCTGGGCCTGCAGATACTGAGCGGCCGCTATGAAGACAGTACTAAATACAATGGATTGAATATGTTTCATTTGATCTCAAGAACCTGAGACGCGCGCGGGAACACGCCCTGTCTATAGATAACATAGATCAGCCGGGGCGCGGAATAGAACTATTACCTAGTTAGTTTTTTCAGATGGAAATAGACTAACGAGATCGGAAGGCCGACCACGTTAAAGTAACAACCTTCGATTCGATCTATAAACTTGGATGCCAGACCCTGGATTGCGTACCCGCCGGCTTTGTCCATCGGTTCGCCACTGGCTGCATAATCCGCTAGTTCTTGCTCGGTCAGCTGGACGAAGCGGACCTTAGTGACGGCGACGTCGATCACCTTGGCATTCGCCGCGCGCAGGCAGATGCCGGTGATGACCTGGTGCTCCTGTCCCGAAAGTAAGCGGAGCATGCGCAGGGCATCGGCCTGGTCGCGTGGCTTCTCGAGAATGTGTTCCTGGACGACAACTATGGTGTCGGCGGCGAGGACGATTTCATCTGGCTCCATCGGGACAGCAAAGGCCTTTTCCTCGGCGAGCCGGCGTACATAGTCGAGCGGGCGCTCGTCGGGACCGCGTTCCTCGGCGACGTCGGGCACGCGAACGATGTAGGGAATGCCCGCCGCCGTGAGGATTTCCCTGCGCCGCGGTGAGTTGGATGCCAGCACCACCATAATTCGGGACAGTACAAGTGCGCTCGAGTGCACTCAAATACGGATTTTCGCCGTGCGGAAGGTGCGGCGGCGCTTCATTCCGACGGAAATCCGACTCCTTCACAAAGCCCTCGGGCCGCGCGGCAAGCAACCAGGTGATGGTTTGTTTGATGATTCGTGTTCACACGGAGAAGTATACTGTGCCTTGGCCCTGTCATCCAACCTGCAGATTCGAATCGTACTGCTGTTCGCCGCCCTCTCGCTCGCATCCTGCCAGCAGCGCACCAAGAAATTAATCGCCGTAGTGCCCAAGGCAACCTCGCATCTGTTCTTCGTGTCCGTGCACGCCGGGGTTCTCGCCGCCGAGCGCGATTTCGGCATCGAAGTATTGTGGAACGGCCCCAGAGACGAGACCGATTACTCGCGCCAGATCGAGATTGTCGACTCCATGGTCAGCCGCCACGTGGATGCCTTGGCCATCTCCGCAACCGACCGCACGGCGTTAGTCGCGCCCGTCAAGCGCGCCATACAAGCCGGAATCCCAGTCAGTGTTTTCGATTCTGGCCTGGACGTTAAGGGCTACGTAACCTTTGTCGCCACCGACAACTACGGCGCCGGCAAGATCGCCGCGCGAAAGCTGGCCGAGTTGGTCCACGGCCAAGGAAAAGTCGCCGAGCTGATGCAAAAGCCAGGAGGCAGCTCCACCGGCGACCGCGAACGCGGCTTCGACGACACCATGGCGAAGGAGTTCCCCGCCCTCAATATCATCGCGCGACAGTATGGAATGGGCGACCCTGCCAAATCGCGCAACGCGGCCGAGGACATTCTTACCGCGCACCCGGACCTGGATGGAATATTCGCTTCGGCCGAGGCCAACTCCATCGGCGCCGTCCAAGCGCTCAAGGCCCGCAACCTTTCCGGCAAGATCAAACTGATTACGTTCGATTCAAGCGATATTCACTTGGCGGCGCTCAAGGACGGCACCATCGACGTGATGTTGGTGCAAGACGCTTATCGCATCGGCTATGAAGCTGTCCGCAGCCTGGTGATGAAACTGAACGGCCAGACACCTCCACAGCAAATGGATTTGAAGGTCCACGTGATTCGTAAACAGGATCTAGGCCAGCCAGACGTGCAGGCGCTGCTGTTTCCCAAGTTGCACCATCAGGAGTAAAGCTACTCCATAAACTCGACTTGATATTCCTCGATCACCGGATTCGCCAGCACCTCGTGGGCGATCTGATTGATCTCCGTTCCGGCCTTTTCGCGATCCGTTCCCGGCTCGAGGGTAATCTCGAAGAATTTACCCTGACGCACCGCAGCGATTGAGGTATGGCCGAGGCCAACTAATGCCGACCGGATGGTCTGCCCCTGAGGATCGAGAACACTAGGTTTCATAGATACATAGACGCGGGCTCTCATGGCATTCCATTGTAACGAGTGTCACTTCTGCCGGGAAAAGCGTCTAACTTCTGGTATGACTCCTCGGATGCCCCTCGCGTCATTATTGACATTTGGATTGCTCGCCTTTCCGCAATCGCCGACCATCGACCCGCCGGCAGTATCGAACCCATACGCGCGGGTAGCATGGCTAACCCTCAACCAGGGCGTGGATGATAAGGACACGATGCATCGCAAAGAGGCCATCGAAGCTGTTGGTACCGTGGGAGCGGCGCCCGAAGCAGTGAAGCTGGCTGCCAAGGGTCTTCAAGACAAGGAAGTTCTTAATCGTCAGGCGGCTGCGGCCACGCTAGGCCAAATGGGATCACAAGATGCGGTCCCTTATCTCAAGAATGCTCTTGAGGACAAACCTGAGGTCGCTTTTACCGCTGCCAAGGCATTGTGGAACCTTGGAGACACCACCGGTCGCACGATCTTTCAGGAGGTGCTGATAGGAGAGCGTCCGGATGGTCCGACGAAGATGCAGAAGGCCCTGAAAGACTCGAAGAAGAGATTGAAACCAGATCAGCTAGCCATGATGGGCGTCTCCGAAATATCAGGGATCCTTGGCCCCGCCGGCATCGGAGTACAAGCCGTTACCGAAGCTGTTAAAGAGCTCAAAGGCGTGGGAGGTGGCATTCCAGGTCGCGCCGTCGCGGCAGAGGTGCTGGGGAAAGATTCCGATCCGTACGCGCTCACTTTACTGGAATGGTCGCTCGGCGATAGCAACTGGGCCGTCCGCGTGGCCGTCTGCAAGGCTCTTGGTGACCGAGGCAATGACGGTACCATTGCGAAGTTGCAGCCGCTTCTCAATGACGATCATCACGCTGTTCGATATATGGCTGCGGCTTCGATGGTAAAGCTGAGCCTCAAAACTCAGTCGACCGCCTCGCGATAGGCTACACCTGCAGCCACTAGACAGCGAACGCGACTCTGTCCTACCCTACAACTTAAAGGGAGGGGGCGCGCTATCGTCAAAGTCTGTGTGCTCGCAAGCAGCAGTTCGGGAAACTGCACCTTCATCCGTACGGAGCAAACGCGCATCCTGGTCGACGCGGGCTTGAGCCGGCGCGACGTCCTCGCGCGGCTGGCGGCAATCGACGAACAGCCCGAATGCCTGGATGCCATCCTGATTACCCACGAGCACTCCGACCATGTCAGCGGTCTGGTAGCGCTGGCACGACTGCTCGAAGTCCCCATTTTCATCACGCGGCTCACCGCGCCGGCCATCCCGTGGGACGAGTACGCGCCTAAGCTCGATTGCTTCCAAGCCGGCGCTACTTTTTCGGTTGGCGATATCGATGTCGACAGCTTCACCGTTCCGCACGACGCCATCGATCCCGTGGGTTTCTGCTTTCGCACGCAAGGCATTAAGATCGGAGTGGTCACCGACCTGGGTTATGTACCCGAGTCGGTCAAGTTCCATCTGCGCGGCGCCGACCTGCTGGTGCTCGAATCGAATCACGATCTCGAGATGCTCAAAGTCGGGCCCTATCCGTGGTCGGTGAAGCAGAGAGTGATGGGGCGCAAAGGACACTTGTCGAACGACGTGGTTTCGGATTTCATCCGCTTCGATCTCGACTCCTCCATCAGTACACTAGTTCTGGGGCATTTGAGCGAGCACAACAATCATCCCGAGATTGTGCGTACCACTGCAGGCCGCGCGCTTGACGGCAGCGGCCGCGCCCTGTTCACGCGCTTGGTCGTGGCCGAGCCGAAACAACAGACCGAGGTCTTCGCTTACTAAATGATCGACCGCTATACCCGGCCCGAGATGGGTCGCATCTGGAGCGAAGAGAACAAGTATCGCCAGTGGCTGGAAGTGGAATTAGCCACCGCCGAAGCGCTGGCTGAAACGGGCGAGGTTCCGAATGAGGCGGCCAGGCTCTTGCGGGAACATGCCGGGTTTACTGTGGCTCGTATTCAGGAGGTCGAGCGGGAGGTTCGCCACGATGTTGTGGCATTCACTACGGTTGTGGCTGAAAGCATGGCGGCCGCCGGGCACCCGGAGGCGTCGCGGTGGCTGCATTACGGGCTAACTTCTAATGATGTAGTGGATACAGCCCAGGCGCTGATGCTGCGGAGCGCCTCAGAGATTATATCCAAAGGAATCAATAGATTATCTGAAAAACTTAAAGCTCGGGCCTTTGAATTCAAGCACACCATCCAGATCGGCAGGACCCACGGAGTCCACGCAGAACCCATCACTTTTGGGCTGAAATTGGCGCTTTTCTATGACGAAATCCATCGAAATCTCACCCGTTTCTGCGCGGCCGCCGAAGAGCTGCGCATCGGCAAGATCTCGGGCGCGGTCGGGACCTTCGGCCATATCGGACCGGAAGCTGAGGAGCGCATCTGCCGGCGGCTGGGGTTGCGTCCTGCTCGCATTGCTTCGCAGGTAATCTCACGCGACCGGCATGCCAACTATGTCTCTGCGTTAGCGCTGATCGCGGCTGCGCTCGAAAAGATCGCGCTCGAAATCCGCCACCTGCAAAGGACCGAGGTCCGGGAGGCCGAAGAGCCGTTTTCCGCCGGCCAGAAGGGCTCTTCAGCGATGCCTCACAAGCGGAATCCTGTGACCTCGGAACAGATCTGCGGACTCGCCCGCGTGGTGCGGGCGAATGCTCAAGCGGCTTTCGAGAACGTCGCGTTGTGGCACGAGCGTGACATTTCCCATTCATCGGTGGAGCGAATCATCCTGCCTGACTCGACCATCCTAGTCGACTACATGCTATCGAAGACCGAATGGCTGATCGGGGGACTGCGCGTAAATCCGGCGCGTATGCAGAAGAATCTAGAGCTGACCAAGGGGCTCGTATTTTCAGGCCAGCTCCTGCTGGATCTTACGGCTGCGGGGATGCTTCGTGAGGACGCCTACAAAGTTGTCCAAGCTCACGCCATGCAGGCGTGGGATCAGGATGGTGACTTCCGTGCTGCCATCGAGTCGGATCCGCAAATCGCCAAGTATCTGACCAAACAGCAGATCTTCGAAAGCTTCTCTGTTTCCAGGCAGTTAGCAAACGTCGACCAGATCTTCGATCGTGTATTCCAGCCAGCCTAGCTCTAAACTACTACCGTAGTTCTAGACCCAGGTGAAATCTCCACTTCCATTTCCTGACTATTCGTTTAAACTATACCTAGGAGACGGGTGGCTCCGGATGAAAAACATGAGCTCCTCAGATCGTTTTATGGATATCGAGCTCGCTCGAGTCCTACTGGTGGACGACGATCCTACCTCCCGTTTAACATTACAAACTGTATTGGAAGCTGGTGGTTACAGGGTAGATGCGGCCGCTTCGGCCGCCGAAGCCGTTGGGAAGTTAGAAGATCACGAGTACGAACTAGTACTAAGTGATCTCCAGATGGAATCTCCCCGAGCCGGTCTGCAAGTCCTGGCGCACGCCCGAATGATGGATTACAAGCCCGCGACGGCCATCGTTACGACCTACCAGAACGCCAAGCCACAGAATGCCAAGCCTCCTAAGATGCAATCCCGGATGCTGATTAAGCCCGAGGATGTGCCGGGGCTGCTGTCAAAGGTCGCCAACCTGATCAGCGAGCGAGCCGCGAGGCGCTTGGAACGCGAACTGCGCCATGCCACCTAGCTTCGCGGCACGGTAATACTGGACCCTACACTGAAGACTGCTTCCTCGAACTCATCCAGTGCGCCCGTGAAAAAGTGATCGCGGGCTTCGATCCAGATCAGTTCCTTAGGACCGGTTAGACCGGCAAAATACGTCTCCATGGCGTCCACCGGGCAGAACTCATCGTGCGTACTTACGATGAAGACGCGGGGCACTTCGCAGCGCCCGAGTTCCGTGCTGTCCTGATAACTGGCGGGAAATCCCACGGCGATCAGGCGGGACACTCCAGGGAACTCGCAGCCTAGCTTCAGAATGATTCGCGAACCGAACGAGAAGCCCGCGAGCGAAAAGGGCAAGTCCGGGTACCGGGAACGAAGCACTTCGAGCGCCGCCCGCGCGTCATCGATCTCGCCCACGCCATCGTCATACTTGCCTTCGCTGCGATTGACGCCGCGATAATTGAAGCGCAGCACCACCGCACCAGCCCGCCGCATACCGCGCGCAATCCGATAAACCACTTTGTTGTGCATGGTGCCGCCGTGCAAAGGGTGCGGATGACAAACCAGCACGGCCGCATTGGGCGCCTGGTCCTCGGGCTCCTCGAGCAAGGCTTCCAGCTTTCCAGCGGGCCCATCGATCAAAAGCGATTCTATCCGGCGCGGCATCAGTTGGTGCGGTAATTCGTGAACTGCATGTCGATGCCGAAGTCCTGGCCGCGCAGAAGCGCGATCACATCCTGAAGCGCGTCGCGGTCGCGCCCGGAGACCCGCACCAGGTCGCCCTGGATGGAGGCCTGGACCTTCTTCTTACTGTCCTTGATCGTTTTCACGATTTCGCGCGCTTTTTCGATGGGGATGCCTTGCTGCAGCGAAATCTCCTGGCGCACGGTGGAACCGGCGGATTCGATCAGCGGCCCGAAGGTCATCCCCTTGAGCGGCACTTTGCGCTTCACCAGCTTCTGCTCAAGCACGTCGGTGACGGCCTTGAGTTTGAATTCGTCCTGGCTAGCCAGCAGGATTTTGTGGTCCTTCTCGTTGAGTTGAATCTCAGACTTGGAGTCCTTCAGATCGTAGCGGGTGATCACCTCCTTGAGAGCTTGCTGGATGGCGTTGCTCACCTCCGCCAGATCGATCTTGGAAACGATGTCGAAAGTATTGTCAGGCATGGGTCAATGACCCAATGCTATCAAGACGCGCCCGGTGATTTCCTGCGGCCCTAAATTTGCGGGGCCGCTCCGAAAAAAAATTCGCAACCGATTGCAGTTATTCCCTTCCCCTTTCGTTTAGCCCAGTGAAAGCAGGAGGGAATCATGAAGGTCAAGACGGGATTGGCGATACCAAGGCTGGCGGTGAGTTCGCCTTCCGGCGGTGATATACTTGCTGCGTCTCCAAACAGGGCCGGTCATGACGCCTTCGGCTCAACAGGTCACGCAACTGCTCATCGAATGGGGCAATGGGAATCATGCCGCGCTCGAAGAGCTTATGCCTGTGGTTTACGCGGAGCTGCACAAGATGGCCAAGCGGTACATGGGCCAGCAGAATCCGAACCACACGCTTCAGACCACCGCCCTGATTCACGAAGCTTATCTGCGGCTCGCGGGTGATTCGACCAGACATTGGCAAAATCGCGCTCACTTCTACGGGGTCGCAGCCAAGGCGATGCGGCATGTGTTGGTGGATCATGCGCGCACTACCCACGCAGCCAAACGCGGCGGCTCGGTGCGGGCCTTGCGGTTCGACGAAGATATTGATACCTCAGGCGAGCGGATGGGCCAACTCATCGCGCTCGACGACGCGCTCACCGATCTAGCCAAGCTCCATCCGCGGCAGGCCGAAGTCATCGAACTGCGCTTCTTTGGCGGGTTGAGCGTGGAGGAGACGGCGGAACTACTCAAGGTCTCACCCGAAACCGTGATGCGCGACTGGCGCATCGCAAAAGCCTGGCTTCACGGGGAACTGAACCGCACCAATGACCCGTGAACGCTATCAACGCGTGGTCGAAATATTCCAGGCGGCTTCTGAGCGCAGCGCCATAGCTCGGCCAGCGTTTCTTGCGGAAGCCTGCGCGGGTGACGACGACTTACGGCGGGAGGTAGAAGCGATGCTCACCGCCGATGCGCAGTCTGGCGGATTCTTGAGCACGCCCGCGGATGATCTGGCGGCCGCGGCGGTGGCTGCCCGCGAGCACCGATCGCTGATCGGACAAAGAGTTTCACACTATGAGGTGATTTCACTGCTGGGAGCGGGTGGCATGGGCGAAGTGTACCGCGCCCGCGATACGCGTCTGAAACGAGAAGTGGCGCTGAAGGTATTGCCGGATTCCTTTGCCAGCGATCCGGAGCGCATGGCCCGGTTCCAGCGCGAGGCGGAGGTTCTGGCGGCGCTGAATCATCCCAACATCGCGCAGATTTATGGGGTGGAAGAGCGTGCGCTGGTGATGGAGTTGGTGGAAGGCGAGAATCTCAAAGGACCTCTGCCGGTGGAGACGGCTCTCGCCTACGCGAAGCAAATCGCGGATGCACTCGAAGCTGCCCATGAGAAGGGCATCGTCCATCGGGATTTGAAGCCCGCCAATGTGAAGGTGAGTCCGGAGGGTGTGGTGAAGGTGCTGGACTTCGGGCTCGCCAAGGCGGCGGAGGAACGGCCTGTCGATGCGCAGAATTCACCAACGATGACGATGTCGCCCACTCGGGCGGGAATGATCCTGGGCACGGCGGCCTACATGTCGCCTGAGCAGGCGCGGGGCAAGGCCGTGGACAAGCGCGCGGATATATGGGCGTTTGGCTGCGTGCTCTATGAGATGCTTACCGGCCGGCCAGCTTTCACAGGCGAAACGATCACGGATGTACTAGCGGCAGTGGTGAAGAGCGAGCCGGATTGGAATGCAGTTCCGGAGAAAGTGCGGCGGCTGCTCGCATCGTGTTTGCAGAAGGACCCGAAGCAGCGGCTGCAAGCGATTGGCGATTATCGATTGCTGCTGGAAGAGCAGCCGCAAGCAATCGCTCCCTCACGGTCGCGGCTCAGGTGGGTCGTGGCGGCACTCGCTCTGATTTCGATTGTGCTGGGCGCGATAGCTTGGCGGGCGACGCGCCCAGTTGAGCGTCCGCTCATGCGGCTGGACGTCGATCTCGGGCCGGACGCGGTCGCTGGTCAGTTCACGACTACCGCGATTTCACCCGATGGAGCGCGGCTGGTATTTCCTATCAAGAGTGCCGACGGCAAGCAAGTGCTCGCCACGCGATTGTTGAACGAGGCCAAGCCGGCGGTGCTCTCGGGAACCGAGAACGGAAGAGACCCGTTCTTTTCGCCGGATGGAAAATGGATCGGGTTCTTCGGCGATGTAAAGATGAAAAAAATCTCGGCCCAGGGTGGTGCACCGATTGTATTGTGCGACGCGGCCATCGGGCGCGGCGCGAGTTGGGGGGATGACGGCAACATCGTCGCGGCATTAAACATTCAGGGCCCACTTTCACGCGTGCCCGCCGAAGGAGGAACGCCTCAGCCCGTGACTAAGTTGCAGGCGGGCGTGGGCAGTCATCGCTGGCCCCAGCTTTTACCTGGGAATGAAGCTGTTCTGCTTACTGCTTCAGGCTCAATGATTGCTTTCGAGGGTGCGAGCATCGCGGCGGTGTCCCTGAAGACCGGCAATACCAAGATCCTGGTGCGTGGAGCCTACTTCGGGCGCTACCTGCCCACAGGCGATCCAACTGGGCACCTTGTTTACGCTCATGAGGGCGTGCTATTCGCTGTTCCATTCGATCCTGCACGTCTGGAACTTCGCGGTGCCGCGGTGCCCATACTGGAGGACGTGGCGGCCGATCCAAATTCGGGCGCAGGGCAATTCACTTTTTCAAAAACGGGAGATTTCGTGTATCGCACGGGTAGGATACCGGAGCAAAGTTGGCCAGTGGCATGGCTAGACAAATCGGGGAAGACCGAGCCACTGATCGGCACGCCAGGCTTCTACCTGCAACCCCGCTTTTCTCCTGACGGCCAGCAACTGGCGTTGGTGAGAATTGAACACACCGACAGGGACGCCTTCGTCTATGACGTAAAGCGCGATAGGATGACGCGCCTCACGGTCGGCGTCCAAGCCAACGAGGCCACATGGAGCCCCGATGGCAAGCACATCGTTTTCGGGTTCAATTCCGGCAGTGCCGGACTCGGCTGGGTCCGCGCCGATGGGGCCGGCGAGATCCAGCGCCTGCTAGACAGTAAGAACCTGGTGAATGCCCACTCGTTCTTTCCCAGTGGCCAACGGCTGGCATACTGGGGGGTTGCCGCCAACGGCCTTTCGAAGATTTGGACCCTGGCGCTGGAAGTGAGTGATCCAGATCATCCCAAGCCGGGGAAGCCAGACCTTTTCCTAAACACCCAAGCAAGCGAAAGGTTTCCAGCTATTTCACCTAATGGGCAGTGGATCGCTTACGAATCTGATGAGTCGGGTAAGTATGAGGTGTATGTTCGGCCCTTTCCGGTTCCACCAGGTGGTGCGGGCGGCAAGTGGCAGATCTCCACGACCGGAGGTGCGCTGCCGATCTGGGCGCCCCAAAGTCGAGAGCTGTTCTTCCAAAATCCGGACCACCGTATCATGGTGATGGATTATCAAGTGCAGAACGGATCTTTCGAAGGCGGTAAGCCGCGCCTGTGGTCCGATCAACGAGTTCGGGACCTCGGCGGAATTCCGAACTATGACCTGTCACCGGACGGCAAGCGCTTCGCGATATTTCCCGAGCTAAAGCCGGCAACTGAAGAGAAGGGCAACGTCCATGTGACCTTCCTGCTGAACTTTTTCGACGAATTGCGGCGACGCGCACCTCCGGCGCAGACATCGCAATGACTCCTGATCGCTATCAACGGGTGATCGAGATATTCCAAGCGGCCTCTGACCGCAGTGCCGCCGCTCGCCCGGCGTTCCTAGCGTCAGCTTGCGGTGACGATAACGATTTACGGCGGGAAGTGGAAGCGATGCTCGCCGCCGATGCACAGTCTGGCGGATTTTTGAGCAACGCCGCGGACGATCTGGCGGCCGCGGCGGTCGCTGCTCGTGAAGCCCGATCGCTGATTGGACAAAGAGTTTCACACTATGAGGTGATTTCACTGCTGGGAGCCGGCGGTATGGGTGAAGTTTACCGAGCCCGTGACACGCGGCTGAAACGGGAAGTGGCGCTGAAGGTTTTGCCCGACTCCTTTGCCAGCGATCCGGAGCGGATGGCCCGGTTTCAGCGCGAGGCGGAGGTGCTGGCGTCGCTGAATCATCCCAACATCGCGCAGATTTATGGGGTGGAAGAGCGTGCACTGGTGATGGAGCTGGTGGAAGGCGAGAATCTCAAAGGACCTTTGCCGGTGGAGACGGCTCTCGCCTACGCAACGCAAATCGCAGATGCGCTCGAAGCTGCCCATGAGAAGGGCATCGTCCATCGGGATTTGAAGCCGGCCAATGTGAAGGTGAATCCGGATGGTGTGGTGAAAGTGCTGGACTTCGGACTGGCCAAAGCGGCTCGAGGAACGGCCTGCCGATCCGCAGAATTCACCGACCATGACGATGTCGCCCACTCGCGCTGGGATGATCCTGGGCACGGCGGCCTATATGTCGCCGGAACAGGCGCGGGGCAAAGCGGTGGACAAACGGGCGGATATATGCGCGTTTGGCTGCGTGCTCTACGAGATGCTCACCGGACGGCCCGCTTTCACAGGCGAAACGATCACAGATGTACTAGCAGCAGTGATGAAGACCGAACCGGATTGGAATGCGGTTCCGGAGAAGATGCGCCGACTGCTCGTATCGTGTATGCAGAAGGACCCGAAGCAGCGGCTGCAGGCGATTGGTGATTATCGATTGTTGTTGGAAGAGCAGCCGCAGGCTGGAAGCCTGCGCCACAGCCGTCTCGGTTGGACGGTAGCGGCAGCGTTGGCGGTGGCACTGGGAATCGCCGGCGCCGGTTGGTGGCGAGCGACGCGGCCCGTGGATCGTCCGCTGATGCGACTGGACGTCGATCTCGGGCCGGACGCGGTCGCTGGTCAGTTCACTACGACCGCGATTTCACCTGATGGATCGCGGCTGGTGTTTCCCATCAAGGGTGCGAACGGCAAACAAATGCTCTCCACGCGATTGCTGGGCGAAACCAAGCCGGCGACGCTTTCGGGAACCGAGAACGGAAGAGACCCCTTCTTTTCGCCCGATGGAAAATGGATCGGGTTTTTCGCCGATGGAAAAATGAAAAAGATCTCGGCCCATGGTGGTGCACCCATTGTGTTGTGCGACGCGCCGGAGGCGCGCGGCGGGAGCTGGGGGGAGGACGACAACATCATTGCGGCATTGAACACATTCGGTGTACTTTCGCGCGTGTCCGCCGAAGGAGGAACGCCTCAGCCCGCCACTAAGCAGGGGCCCGTCCACCGCTGGCCCCAGTTCTTGCCTGGAAATGAGTCAGTTCTGTTTACTGCTGCCCCTTCAATGATTGCTTTCGAGGATGCCAGCATCGCAGCGGCGTCCTTGAAGACCGGGGAGGTCAATGTCCTGGTGCGGGGTGGGTACTTCGGCCGCTACTTGCCAACAGGCTATGCAACGGGGCACCTGGTGTACGTTCATCAGAGTGTGCTCTTCGCGATACCGTTCGATCCGGCACGGCTGGAACTCCGCGGCGCCGCAGTACCCATATTGGAGGACTTCGCGGGCGATCCGAATTCGGGCGCGGGCCAATTCAGTTTCTCCAGTGCGCCTTCCGGGATAACCAATCGGCCCGGAACGTTCGTTTATCGCACGGGTAAGGTATCGGAGCAAAGTTGGAGCGTGTCATGGCTGGACAGTGTGGGGAAAACCCGGCCACTGATTCCCACGCTAGGCTTTTACGTGCAGCCCCACTTTTCTCCTGACGGACAGCGGCTGGTGTTGTCGAAATTTGCACACACCGACCGGGATATCTTCGTCTATGACTTGCAGCGTGATACCATGACGCGCCTCACCGCCGGCACTCTAGCCGCCAATCCGGTATGGAGCCCGGACAGCAAACACATCGCGTTCGGGTTCAATTCCGGCAGTCCCGGACTGGGTTGGGTTCGCGCCGACGGGACCGGAGAAATCCAGCGCCTGCTGGACAGTAAGTACACCGTGAATCCCTACTCATTCCTCCCCGATGGCCGGCGGCTGGCATACTATGGGATCGACGCCGACGCCCGTTTCAAGATTTGGACCATTACGCTCGACGTGAGCGATCCGGATCATCCTAAACCGGGTAAGCCAGAACTCTTCCTAAACACTCAAGCCAATGTAAAAGATCCAGTCATCTCAGCGGACGGCCGCTGGATGGCTTACGAATCTGATGAGTCGGGTAGGTATGAGGTATATGTCCGGCCCTTTCCGATTCCATCAGGGGGCTCGGGCGATAGGTGGCAGATCTCGACCGGCGGGGGAGTGCTGGCGATCTGGTCGCGCAATAGCCGAGAGCTTTTCTTCCAGAATCCGGACAACCGCATCATGGTGATGGATTATCAAGTGCAGAGCGGATCTTTCGTCGTCGGCAAGCAGCGCCTGTGGTCCGATCAGCGACTTCAGGACGTCGGCGGACTTCTGAACTATGACCTGGCGCCGGAAGGCAAACGATTTGCAATATTCCCTGAGATGAATGCACCCGTGGAAGAAAAGGGGAATGTGCATGTGACCTTCCTGCTGAATTTCTTCGACGTATTGCGGCGACGCGTACCTCCGGCGCAGACATCGCGATGACTCCTGATCGCTATCAACGGGTGGTCGAGATATTCCAGGCGGCCTCTGACCGCAGCGCCATCGCTCGCACGGCCTTCTTGGCGCAAGCCTGCGCGGGCGACGACGACTTACGGCGGGAGGTAGAAGCGATGCTGGCCGCCGACGCGCAGTCGGGCGGATTCTTGAGCACGCCCGCGGATGATCTGGCGGCCGCGGCGGTGGCTGCCCGCGAGCACCGATCGCTGATCGGACAAAGAGTTTCACACTATGAGGTGATTTCACTGCTGGGAGCCGGCGGCATGGGTGAAGTGTACCGCGCCCGCGACACGCGCCTCGGCCGTGAAGTTGCGGTCAAGGTCTCGGCGGAACGATTCGAAAAGCGCTTCGAGCAAGAAGCCCGTCTCATCGCCTGCCTCAATCACCCCAACATCTGCACACTGCATGATGTAGGTCCGAATTACTTGGTGATGGAGTTGGTGGAAGGGCCGACGCTAGCGGACCGCATCAAGCGCGGCGCCATGCCGCTGGCGGAAGCGCTGGACATTTCAAAGCAAATCGCCAATGCGCTGGAAGCGGCGCACGCAAGGGGCATTATCCACCGCGATCTCAAGCCCGCCAACATTAAGATCAAAACGGACGGCGCGGTGAAAGTGCTGGATTTCGGGTTGGCCAGACTGATGACTGATTCCGATGCGGACGTCACGCAGACGATCGAAGGCACGGTCCTCGGGACCGCGGCCTACATGGCGCCGGAGCAGGCGGAGGGAAAGCCGCTCGACGAGCGTTCGGATGTGTTCAGTTTTGGCGCCGTGCTGTACGAGATGCTCTCGGGGAGGCGTGCCTTTGGCGGAAACTCTACAGCGCAGGTGCTGAGCGCTGTGCTGCGCGATGATCCTGCGCCGTTCCAGGCGCCCGCCGAGTTCCAGCGGGTCGTTAGGAAGTGCCTGGCGAAGCAGCCGAAGGACCGTTTTGCAGGCATGAGAGAGCTTAGAGTGGTACTCGATAAGATCTCCGCCAAACCTGTAGAACAGCAGCCGTCGATTGCCGTCCTACCCTTCGCCAATATGAGCGCGGACAAGGAGAATGAGTACTTCAGCGATGGGCTAGCCGAAGAGATCCTGAACTTGCTGGCCAAGATTCCGGGCCTGAAGGTGATCGCTCGTACGTCGGCTTTCGCCTTCAAGGGCAAGAACGAAGACATCCGCAAGATCGCTGAAACGCTCGGCGTGAGCAATGTGCTCGAAGGGAGCGTGCGTCGGGCCGGAAACCGCCTCCGCATCACGACGCAATTGATCAATGCCGTCGATGGCAGTCATCTCTGGTCCGAGCGCTACGATCGCGATCTGACCGACATCTTTGCGATTCAGGATGAAATCGGCCAGGAGATCTCGGAAGCGCTCAAAGTACGGCTGGCTCCCCGCGCGATGAAGGTGAATATCGAAGCCTACCAGCATTACTTGAAAGGACAGTATTACCGCGCGCGCTCCACGCCGGAGAGTCTGGCGAAAGCGAAGGAATGTTTTGAGCAGGCGTTGGCCATCGACCGGAATTACGCTCCGGCTTACAGCGGACTAGCGGCGTACTACTCCGCGCTAGCGGTGTACTACATAAAACCCATTGACGACGTGGCGCCCTTGGTGAAATCGACCGCAGAGAGAGCCCTGGCCATCGATCCTGCCAACACCGAGGCGCACAGCCTGTTGGCGGTTATGGCGGCAATCTTCGATTACGACTGGAAGGCGGCCGAGCATCATCACCGCAAGGCCATGGCGGCGGAACCTCTCCCGGCCATGGTGAGAACCCGCTACGCCCGGTATTATCTGCTCCCGTTAGGACGAGTCGCTGAAGCGATGGACCAAGGCCGGTTGACCCTCGAGACTGATCCCGTTTCCATGCAATCTCACCTCCTCATGGTTTTGGGCATGTACTGGTCGAAACAGTACCGGGAAACAATCGAGTACGCGCGCAGAGCCCTGGAAATCGATGCGAACTACTTCACAATCTGGTATATAATGGGGTTCGCCCAGCTTCGCGCAGGCCTCGCACAGGAAGGGATTACCAGCTTGAAACGAGTTGTGGAGCTGGCGCCCTGGTGGCACACGGGGGGGTGGGGTCTAGCCGCGGCTTACCATCAGATTAGCGATCGGGAGCATAGCCAGCAATTGGTGCGGAACCTCGCCGCTTCGTACGGTCACACCTACGGGGCTGCCCTCTATTACGCTGCCGCCGGCGAAGGGGATGCGATGTTTGAGGCGCTAGACGGGGCCCGCCGGCTGCGCGATTCGAACCTTCTCACTATTCGCAGCAGCCCAATCTTCGACCCTTACCGCGCCGATCCGCGCTTCCAGGCGCTGCTCCAGCGAATGAATCTGGCGTAGAAGCTGGCATATTTTCCGAACACGCGGGCGTAGGTGTATTTCAACGACGGGGTGGGAAATGATCATGTCGACGCGATCCGGCACAATCGAATAGGGCGCGGGCTACACGCGATTCCAACTCGGATTCTAGGGCAGAGGCGATTGAGAATCGGCCATAGCGAGATTTTCAGGATGATGGAGAATATCTCGTTTTGGTGGTTGTGATAGACTTCCGGCGATTGGAGCCAGCCATGTCCCCGTCCTCCGGAGTCGATGCGAAGATCGTCAGCGGTGGAAGAGAGCTAAGCCAAGCGGAGTTGTTTGAGCGCGTGGCCCGCGCAGCAACGGGCTTCCTAAACCTGGGAATCGGTGCGGATTCGGCGGTGGCGCTAATGCTGCGCAACGATTTTCCGTTCTTCGAAGCCTCGTTTGCCGCCAGTTTGATCGGTGCCCAGACGGTGCCGATCAACTGGCACTTTCACACGGACGAGGCCGGATATATCCTGCGGGACTGTGGCGCCAAGGCGCTGGTAGTCCACTCCGATCTGCTGCCGAAGATTGCGCCGGCGATCCCGGCGAGCGCGCGAGTATTCGTCGTGCCGACGCCGCCGGAAATTCAAGCGGCCTATGGAATCCGTGCCGAAGATGCCACGTCACCCGCGGATCTGGCCGACTGGGACGCTTGGGTCAACTGTCAACAAGCGCTCGCTGGATTGGGTCCTCCTCAGCCCGCGATCAGCATGATCTACACGTCTGGAACGACAGGAAAACCGAAGGGTGTTCGACGCCAGTCCAATACGCCGGCCTCGGCGGAAAAATTGGGAGAGATGTCCCGGATGGCATTCGGATTTGGCGAAGGTGGAAATTTTCGCACCGTCTTGACCGGCCCCATGTATCACGCCGCGCCCAACTCGTACGGGCTGCGGGCGGCGCGCACCGGCGGGTTTTGCATTCTTCAGCCGCGCTTCGACGCCGAAGGGCTGCTCGCTGTCATCGAACGGTACCGGATTACGCACGTTCACCTGGTCCCGACCATGTTCGTGCGATTGCTCAAGCTGCCGGAGGAGACCAGGCGGAAATACGACCTCTCTTCACTCGAGTTCGTGGTGCATGGCGCGGCTCCGTGCCCACCCGCGTTGAAAAGGCAAATGATCGATTGGTGGGGTCCGGTAATCAATGAATACTATGGAGGAACGGAGACCGGAGTCGTGACTTTTCACACCAGCGAGGAAGCGCTGCGGAAACCCGGAACGGTCGGCCGCTCGCTCCCTGGGGCCGAAGTGCGCGTCTACGACGAGGATGGCAACCGGCTGGGTCCGAACGAGATCGGCGACGTTTACGCGCGGCTGCACGGACTTTCAGATTTCACCTATCACGGCATGGATGACGTGCGACACACGGTGGAACGCGACGGGCTGATCTTCATCGGCGATATCGGTTATTTAGACGAAGAGGGATATCTGTTCCTGTGCGACCGGAAAAACTACATGGTGATCTCAGGCGGAGCCAACATCTATCCGGCTGAGATTGAGGCAGTTCTGGCTGGCATGCCAGGCGTGCGCGATTGTGCTGTGTTCGGCATTCCCGACGAGGAGTTTGGAGAGTCTCTCTGCGCCTACATCGAGTGCGACACTGGTGTAGCGCTGGAACCCAGCGCGGTGCGCGATTTTATGGACGGGCGGCTGGCGCGATACAAGATTCCGAAGCTAATCGAATTTTGCGATGAGCTTCCGCGCGAAGATTCCGGCAAAATCTTCAAGCGCAAACTGCGCGCGCCCTATTGGGAGAATACAGGGCGGCGAATCTGAGCCGCTACACTCCCGCTCGTGATGCGTCGGGAATCCAGAGTCGCCCGCAGATTGGATTTCCAGAAGGGAAGTATGGGGTTGTGGCGGTTGGTCCGCGTGTCGTCATCTGGCCGTCACGACCAGCGCTTGCAATACATATACAGGGCGAGAATGAGCTGTATCACTCGCAGCCAGGGCTTGCCGCGGCTCCAAAAGAACGTTCAAACAGGCAGGGCGGCTACCCACTGTGTGAGCCGATCCTGGCTGCGCACGTACGATCTGAGCCCGCTCCAGAGAATCAGGGCGGAAAGGATGTTGGCGGTCGTCGCCACGATGAGAATGGAAGATCCCACCAGGCTGTCATCGCGGAATACATGATCGGTTACGATAGCCACCGCCGTCGGCCCGGCGCCGAGCCCAATCAGATTGATCGTAAACAGATAGACTGCACTCACCTGGCCGCGCATCTGGCTTGGCGTAACTTGCATCAGCGCTGCTGGAGCTACGCCCAGGGGAACGGCTGTAAGAAAGATCACAGGAGCCAACAAGGCGATGGCGAGATGCGGATTGGGGACCAGCAGGTATGCGATACCTGCCGGCACCGCTGCAACCATCGCCATCATCGCCACCCTAAGATAGGCGTCGGCGTGGCCGCGCGCCGCGAGCCGGTCGGCGAACCAGCCACCGGAGACAATGCCCAGCGAGCCTGCCAGCGCTGCGATAATGCCATAACTTTTCCCGGCTTCCGCCGCGGTCCAGTGGTGGTGCCGGATAAAAAAAGTTGGGATCCACGCCGCTGCGCCGTAAGCTGCGAGAGCTAGAAACGCGATGCCGAGATTATGACAGAGGAACGTTTTTCGATTGTCTTTGACATAGGCGAGCACCTCTCTGAAAGGAACGCTCTTGGCCTGCGTACGGCCGCCGCGACGAACCGGTTCCGCGAACGTGTACATCAAAAGCGCGAGCAGCACGCCGGGAAGTCCCACGGCGAAGAACACGATTTGCCACGAACGAACGTCGCCGAGCAGGGGAATCGTCCAGCCAGCTCGGCCATTGGCCCAGCCGGTCACAAATCCTCCCAACACCGACGCGACGCCCGCGCCAATGTATATGCCCATGCCGTAGATACTCATCGCCGTAGCGCGCCGTTGGGGAGGGAAATAGTCCGTAAGAAGCGAGTAAGCGGATGGAGAGAGCGCTGCCTCGCCAACTCCAACCCCCATGCGAAGAAGCAGCATCTGTCCGAAGTTCTTCGCAAGGCCGCACCCGGCTGAGAATAGGCTCCAGGTCGCGAGGCCGCCCGCGATGAGTTGTCGGCGGCTGTTCGAGTCGGCCATTCGGCCAATAGGAAGGCCAAAGAACGTGTAGAAGACTGCAAAACTGAACCCCATCAGCAGACTCACCTGCGTGTCAGTGATGTGAAGATCGCGACGTACGGAGCCCACGAGCAGGTTTAGTATGGTGCGATCAAGAAAGGAGAACACGTACACCAGCGTGAGTAGGCCGAGTACGTACCACGCACGAGCGGGTTTTGGGTAGGGCGCATCTTCCGCTGCAGGAGGTGCTAGCTTTCTTTCGGGCTTGGCGCTCATCGCGCGCACCTCCTCGGGTGATTCGATTTGCAGTGAGAATACCACAACTGAGGCGTTAGGGGTGGCCCAGTCGAGTGCTTCTAACAAAAAAACGCAGTCAAAGGTCAGAGACCTGCGCCACGTGGTCAATGACCCAAGGCAATCAAGACCGTCGCCGGCGAAGTAGATGCGATGTTTGAAGCGCTCGACGGAGCCCACCGGCAGCGCGATAGTACGCGTCATCGCTTCCATCGTGGGTGCACGGAGAATACAACTTGCCTTAGTACCGCCAGTACTTCGTCCTTTTGTCAAGAAACTGAACAGGTGTATAATTGCGCGAAGACGAGGTACGCATGCTACAAAGAGGTGCGCTCAAAGGTCTGTTAACTCTGTCTATGGCTAGTGCTGTACTCGCACCGGTGCGAGCTGATCTGGTGACCGGGCAGACGGTAGAAGTTACATACCTATTCCCGAACACGAGCACGATATATGCAGGTCCCACGGATGTGGTTGGACCAGCGGGCACGGTTTCGAATTTCGCCAGTTTCGTGAATTTGGCGCTTTCCGATACCAACATCCTGATTACCGCAGACAGGAACGCGCAAGTTAACAATGTCCCCTTTGACGGTTTGGAATTCAAGGATCTCAACGGAAATATCCCGAACTTTACAGATGTCATGGTAGACAGCGCGACAAACTACGCGGGGTTCAGTTCTTCCATGGTAACTACCCTGGGCACCAACACCATCTTCGTGAACGTGGCTGACCTGCCGGGTCTACAGGGTCAAGTGATCTCTCTCGACATAGGAGAAGTGCCCACAGGGGTGCCAGAACCAAAATTATTCGTTCTGGCCGGCGCCGTTTTGCTGGCGCTCGTTTTAAGATCACTTTGTAAAACGGCAGTAGTTGAACAGAAGTAATCGCTGGGAGTGGGTGGCCGGACCGGCGCCTCGAAAAACTCCCTCCACTGCGATCGCGACCGGCATCGCTCATAGTTGAGCCCTGTCATGTGTCGAGCCCTTGACACATTAGTGCAGCCGTCGTAATACGGACCCACCGAATTTACAGGCTGAAATTCTGGCTGGAAGCCGGTATGACACGCCCCTATACAGTGGCATCGGCAGCTTTACTATTCTTCGCAGTCTTTTTGTCCGTTGGAACGGCCTATCCGCGCTTTCAGGCGCTGCTCCAGCGAATGAACCTCTGTAGCGGAGCATGAATTGTGGCGGTGATTCCTTCCCGTTTTCGCTTGTCCTAGCAGGTGGGAACGATGAAGGTCAAGACGGGACTGGCGATGCCGACTCTGGACGGTGCGCCGACCAGCGCCTCAATGACCCAAGGCGATCAAGACGCGCTCGGTGATTTCCCCGATCATAGCCGGGAGGGCGGCGTCGAGGGCGAGCGTGATGGCGGCGCGAATCCGCTCAGGATCGATTTCAGGCGCGGCCGGAGGGGGATTGGAAGCCGCCGGGATGGGAGGCGACGACGCAGCGGAGACTAGCGCTTCGGCGAAAAGTCCGCGCGCCAGTTGGGCCGCCTTCACCAGCGGATGAATCGTTTCCATGACCTTGGACGCCTCGAAGGGCTTCTTGAGAATGGCGTCGCAGCCGGCCCGCGTGGCTTCCTCTTCATCGAACGGTTCCAGCAGTCCGGCGGTGAGGACGACGCGGACATGCCTCAGTTGCGGATCGCCCTTAACGTGACGGCAGAGCTCGAAGCCGGATTTCCCTGGAAGAAATACATCGGCCAAGATGAGATCGGGATCGACATCGGCCAGCCGCAGCACGGCAGCGTCGCCGTCGGTGAGGCTGACAACTTCGAAACCTTCCTCCCGCAGGATGCGCTCGCCCATCCGTTGCGCGTGCGGGCTATCGTCCGCCAGCAGGATGCGGCTCATTCAGAGCTTGGGCGTGTTCGGGCTGCTCGGAGAGGAAGCAGGAGTCGCCGCCGGCTGGGTCGTGTCGGCCGGTTTTTGCTTCTTGTCCTTTTTCTTTTTCTTTTGCGCCTTGGCTTGATCGCCCGCGGTTTGTTGCTGTGGCTGCGGATCGCCCGGGACGGCTTGCGGATTGCCGGCTTGACTGGCGGCGGCTTTACCCGTGGCGTCAGTGGCGGCTTTGCCGGTGCTGGCTTCCGGGGAACCCGGCGGATTGGCGCGCGCATCCGGTTTGGTATCGAGCGCGGTGGAATCGCTGACCGTGGTGGCAGTCACATCGCCGGTAAAGCCAGGCGCGCCAGTTTGTGGCACGCTGAGGGGAACGGTGGGCCGCAGGGTGGTCATAGCGGGAGCGCCGGAGCGCGCGGCGGTACTGACATCGGGTCCGCGCCGGAGGAATAAGGTGCTCTTAGAAACCATTCCCGGTTTCACACGATTGTCCTTCTCCCATTGCATACGAGCGACCGCCTTCGGATCAGCTTCCGGAACAGCCATCTCCAATTCCTGGAGTTTTTTCTTGGCGCCGTCGGCATACTCACTCAGCGGATAATCTTTCACGATTCGGGCATAAGCTTCGCCCTCCTGGGTGCGAAACCGATTGCCCAAGCGAGCGTAGGAATCACCTAATTCCCAAAGCGATTCATCCGCCTTGCTGTACAGCGGATACTGATCCAATAGGTGCGTGAACCGGTTGGCGGCCGCAAAATTGCTTCCCCTCTTGTAATAGTAAAAACCGACCTTGTACTCAGCCTCGGCCAGCGCCTCCTGGATGTTACGCAAGAGTTGCTGGGTCTCGTCCACGTACTTGCTGTTGGGGAACTGGACGACCAGTTGACGGCATTCATCCTCGGCACGCAACGCCTGGTTCGGATCGCGGTCGGCTTTGTCCATTTGCTTGTAATGGATCATGCAGACCTTCTCCTGTGATTCGGCCGCTTCCTCCATGGTGGGATAAAACAGGATGAAGTCTTTGTATTCGGCCTCGGCCTGTGCCAGACCCGCCGCGCCGCCCTCGCGATACCAACTATCCGCGACGGCGAGCTTGGCTTTGGCCAGGAATTCGCTCTGATCGTAGGTATTGATGAGCGTGTTGAGAGTGATGCGAGCTACTTCAAACCGGCCGTGCTCGATGTCCGAGATGGCGCGGTCGAAGAGCACTTTGTCCGGCTGCTTGGTGTCTTTGGTGATCGGGTTGTCGTACTTCTTGCGTTTGAAGCCGCACGAAGTCAAAAGACCGGCCATCAGAATCACAACCAAAATATATTTAGCCATAGTTGATCAAACCTAAAAGAATTAACCTACAAGCTTAGATCATACTCGGACGAGCGTAGCTTCTTGCGCCGCTCGCTCCAACTGGACGAACGCTTCTCCGGCGGCGGGAGTGTGAAAAATCGACGTCCCTGCAACCAACCAGTCACACCCCGCGCGCACGATGTCACCGGTGTTATGAAGCTCCACGCCACCGTCGATTCCGATTGCAAACTCCAGGCCTAACTCCTTGCGCCGCCACGCCAACGCTTGAACTTTCTTGAGTGCGTTGGGGATGAAATGCTGGCCGCCGAACCCAGGATTCACGCTCATCACAAGCACTTCGCCGACCAAGTCGAGAACCTCGCTCAGGGCAGCCACGGGCGTCCCTGGATTAATGACCACGCCGGCCAGCGCGCCTTCCTGGTGGATCATCCGGAGCGTGCGATCCAGATGGGTGCAAGCCTCCTGGTGGACCAGCACGTGATCGGCGCCGGCTTGGATGAACTCAGGTGCAAAGCGGTCCGGGTCGGTAATCATAAGGTGAACATTCAATTGTAGCTTAGTAATTTTCCGGATTGACTGGACCACCGGAATCCCCAGGCTAAGATTGGGCACGAAGTGGCCGTCCATCACGTCGACATGCAGGATGGACGCTCCGGCCCGTTCGACGTTGGCGATCTCCTCGCCCAAGCGCGCAAAGTCCGCCGCGAGTATGGATGGAAGGATTTCGACCATTTACGGAACAAAAACTAGTCCGATGTTAGCACAGCGACGAAAAAGCCATCCCCTTCGTCCCGGCCCGGCAAGCGCTCCACCACGCGCCACCCACGGCGCACGGCTTCGATCACCAATCGATTCTCTTCCTCCTCGAGCGAGCAGGTGGAATAAACTAGTCGACCGCCGGGCTTGAGGTGTTCGATCGCATTTCGCAGAAGCTCGACCTGCTTACGGTGCAGGCTGATCAGGTCGGACGGCTGCAAGCGCCATTTGATCTCCGGGTTGCGGCCTAACGTGCCGGTGCCGGAACAAGGGGCGTCGACCAGTATGCGGTCGAACTTGGCGCGGAAAGGCAGCGGCTGGGTTCCATCCAGCACTATGCGGTAACAGTTGAGATCGCCAAGTTGTTTGAGACGATGCCAGTGCAGGTCGCAAGCGACGGCATGCACGCCGTATTCAAGCGCCTGCGCGGTTTTGTTGCCGGGCGCCGCGCAGAGGTCAAGAAAGGTTTGACCTTTCTGGAGGTCCAGAAGCGGCACGATCGATTGGGCGCCGATGTCCTGAATCCTCCCGGTGCTCGCGGTGTAGGTTTCGACGGGCTTCAGGAACTCGCGCGCAATGGTCTCGGCGGTCTCGGCTCCAAACCTCCGCTCCCATTTTTCGAGCAGCCATTTGGGCGTCGAGAGCTCGACTGACCAGTCGGGCCAGGCGATTGGCTGGCGGTCGACCTTTCGAAGCACGGCGTTGACCAGGCCCGCCGCCGACGATTTTTTCGCTCGTTTCACCAGTTCCACGCTTTCACTGACGGCCGCGTGAGGCGGAACACGCTCCAGATAGCGCAGTTGGTAGATCCCCATGCGCAGCGCGATACGCACTTCGGCGTCGAGGGAGCCGGTTGTGAGCAGTCCGATAACATGATCGAGCTGGGCCTGATAGCGGAGGCATCCGAACACGATTTCGGAGGCGAGACCGGCGTCGCGGGAGTCCAGTTTGACGGAGTATTTCAACAACAGGTCGGATGCGTAGCCGCCGGTATCGACTTTGCGCAGGACATCGAACGCGATTTGGCGGGCGGGGGAGACCAAGTTCTATTTTAGTTTCTAGTTTCTGGTTGCTAGTTTCTGGTTGCTCGACGTGAGGGGATAACCGCCGCGGCCCGGAAAGTGGTCGTGGCGCGGAAAAGACGGCTCCACAAGGCCGCTGACCGAACGGTCGGTAGGGGCTAATTTTCTCATTGACACCGGCCGCGATTAAACATATAATCCACGAAACGTAGTTTCTAGGGTTTGTTAGACAGCTCGACTTAGTACCAGGAAGAAATACTAGGAGAAAGCGATGATTAAAGCCAAGTTCGCTGCGTACATCTTTGCGGGCCTTGTGGTGCTAGCCCTTTTGCCATCGTTAGCATCGGCCCAGAGCACGATTTCCGGTCAAGTCAGAGACACCAGCGGCGCCGTGGTGGCTAATGCCACAGTGGAAGCAGCCAGCGATGTCCTGATCGAAAGGGTCCGTAGTGTCCAGACAAACGGCGAGGGACGATACGCCATCGTTGACCTGAGGCCGGGGACTTACGTTGTCACAACGACCGCACCGGGGTTCGCGACTGTCAAGCAGACCATAGAAGTCCCCGCGAATGTGACGGTGCCTGTCGATGCGGACTTGAAGGTAGGTTCGGTTGGAGAGACAGTCAACGTCGAAGCCCGCATGGCGACGGTGGACGTCGAGAACGCGGCGCACCCGACGACCCTTACGCGTACCGAAATGGACGAGCTTCCTACCGGCCGCTACATGCAGTCGATCGGTTCCTACGTGCCTGGGGCGCACCTCAACCTGCCCGATATCGGCGGATCCCAGCAGATCGAACAAAACTATATTTCGGTGCATGGAAGCGGATCGGTGCACGACTCCTACTATCTCGACGGCATGAAGGTGAACACAACTTACGCCGACGGCCAGATCCAGCAGTACATCGATAACGCGGCCATTCAGGAAACCACCTACCAGGCGAGCAACGTGACGGCGGACGCCTCCGGCGGCGGCATGTTCACGAACCTGGTTCCACGCGACGGCGGCAACCAGTATCACTTTAGTCTCTTTGCTGGCGGCAGCGGCGGAAACGGCTTCTTCCAGGGCGACAACCTTGATTCCAAGCTCGCAGCGCGCGGGCTCGGCGGCCAGGACAAAACCGTAAAAATCGAGGACTTCGACGGAGCTTTTGGCGGAAGGATAATTAGAGACAAGCTGTGGTTCATGATGACCGGGCGTCAACAGGTCACCTTTACGCAGGCCGGAGCCTCGGTCTATCCCAACGGCGCGCCCGGCATTCAGGATGGGCATATCTATGCTGGGTCGATGCGCCTTACCTACCAGCTCAATCCGAAGAACAAATTCAGTGCCTTCTGGACGCGAAACTGGAAGTACAAGCAGCATGAAATCCTCGATGGTGGCCAGACTTATCTCCCCGTCGACCCGTCGGTCGCCTCCACGCAGCGCAACAAATGGCCGATGTACTACATTGCTCAGACCAAGTGGACCGGAACTTTGACGCCGAGACTGATTACCGAAGCTGGCGTGTCTATCAGCCACCTCGATTACAACGATCTCTATCAAGCTGGCGTTCTTCAGGCCCCTGGAACGGACGCGTTTTTCGCGAATACGAGCCAGATCGACAACGGCACCCTGCGGCGTTACGTTGCTGGAACCGGAAATACTTACTTCCAGACCACGCGGAACAGCTACAACGCCTCCGCAACCTATGTAACCGGCTCACACAATATCAAGGTGGGCACCGAGTTCAGCAACGGCCGGAACGACCCACTAAGCTTAATCCTGAACGGCGATGGCATCTCGAACTTCGTCAACGGCGTACCAGTCAATTTCACGGCTTACAATTCGCCTTTTACTCAACATACCCATCTCGATGCCGACTTGGGAATCTTTGCAACCGATACCTGGCACTTCAAACGGGTCGCCGTCACGGCTGGCATACGCTTTGAATACCTCGCAGCGGATATCGACCCCGAAAACTCGCCGGCTGGCCGGTTTGCGCCCGCCCGGACCATCCCGCGAATCGACTGTTCGACCATCAAGGGAGCGGGCTGCTGGAAAGACTGGACGCCGAGGCTGGGGGTCGTCTATGACGTGTTCGGCAACCATAAGACTGCCATCAAAGCCGGCTTCGGAAAGTTTAACTCGCAATACAGCAGCGGCTTCTTGAGCACCTTCAATCCGCTGGCGACTCAGACGGAGGCCGTCACCTGGAACACGAACACGAATCCGGCCCTTGGACCGGTGCTGAATCCAGCCATCCCTGGCCAGAACTGCACTCCGGTGACCATCGCCGGAGTCATCGCTCCGAATCCCGGCTGCTATCCTGTCGGTGGCTTCGCCCCGCAAGGTACACCCGCCTCGGCCATCCTGCCTGGGCACCTTGGTCCGAGTTCGAATCCGACCTTCGGCTCCGCTGCCGCGTCGACCGGTGTCGGAGTCGACCCGAACTGGCACCGCGATTACAACTACCAGTACAACGCCGGACTCCAGCAGGAACTCCACTCAGGTGTAACCTTGAACGTCGCCTGGTACAGGCGTTCCGCCTACCAGCAGTTCTTTCTGGTGAATGAGAATGGCGTCCCTGCTTCGTCCTGGACGCCTTTCAATATCGTCAACCCGCTTGATGGCACCCCCGTTACGGTTTTCAACCTGAGCCCGTCTCTAACCTCTCTCCCGCAGCAAGCCCTGCTCCAAACCAACGCTCCGCAGAGTCTGACTCGCAATGTCTACACGGGTTACGAGGTATCGGTCGTGGCGCGCCTGCCGCACGGCGCCTTCCTCACTGGCGGATGGACGATGGACCGCCAGCTTGACCGCTCCTGCGCGGAAAACGTGACCGTCAGCAAGGCGCTCGCCGACCCGAACACTCTTCGCTATTGCGATCTGTTCGGCGATTCGAGCCTCGCATTCCAAGGTATTAACATTGCGAGCCTGGGCAAAGTGAGTCCGCCCTGGGCTCAGGCTTTTACCGCGCAGGGTTCGGTTCCGATTCGCTGGGGATTCGTCGGCAGCCTTTCGTTCCTAAGTAACCAGTATCAGGGTGGCTTCGCCGGAGCGGGGGGATCGGGAACCCTCAACAACGGATATCTGGGCCGCACCGTTACGATCGCCTCCAAGACGTCGTCGGTTTATCCGAACGGCAGCATCGGCGTTGCCCCCGCCGGTACTCCTTGCGTTACGGGCGTGGCGGAGGTTGGTTGCCCGATCGATCCCTTTTTCAACTCGTTGCAGGGTTCCGAGACCATTAACCTGGTCTCCCCCGGCGCGGTGCGTACGGCGCGGCTCAACCAGCTTGACCTCGGCTTGAAGCGGACATTCAAATTCCGCGATAAGTATGTGCTTGAACCCGAAATTCAGGTATTCAATCTCCTGAACACGAACGCGGCGGTTTTGCAGTCCACGTCTCTGTCGGCCGCTTACTCGCCGACATCCCCGGGCGTCGCGCCGTTCCTCACGCAGTCGCAATGCGCCTCCTCAACGGTCGGCTCATTTGCCAACTGCGGCCTCGGCGGAGCGGTGACGACAATCACCAACCCGCGCATCATGCGGCTTGCGCTGTTGTTCCGCTTCTAAAGTCTAGTTGGTTTGTTCGAAGCGGGTGGGCAAGGGTCCACTCGCTTTTTGCTTTGTTGCCGACGTTGCGGTGCGACAATAAGGTAAGTGATCGAGAAGCTGAAAGAACAGATCACGCGTAGAATCACTTAAACCGGCTGATACTGTTGCCAACGTTAGCCTCGGCCCAGAGCACGATATCCGGTCAAGTAAGAGACACCAGCGGCGCCGTTGTGGCCAATGCCACGGTGGAAGCTGCCAGCGATGTCCTTATCGAGGGACAACGAACCGTCACAACCAATGCCGAGGGACGATATGCTATTGTAGACCTCCGGCCCGGAACCTACACGGTTACCGTCACCATGGCGGGCTTCGGCGCTGTGAAGCAAACCATCGTCGTGCCCGCAAACGTCTCGGTTCCTGTCGATGCGGAGTTGAAGGTCGGTTCGGTTGGAGAGACAGTCAACGTCGAAGCCCGCGTGGCGACGGTGGACGTCGAGAATGCCTCGCATCCGCAGACCTTGACTAGGAGCGAAATGGACGCACTCCCGACTGGGCGCTACATGCAGTCGATCGCTTCTTACATTCCGGGCGCCCACTTGAATTTGCCAGACATTGGCGGCTCCCAGCAGATCGAACAGAACTACATCTCAGTCCACGGAAATGGCCCATCGCATAATACCTACACGCTCGATGGGATGATGGTGAACACCACCTATCTCGATAATGCGATTCAGCAGTACATCGATAATGAGGCCATTTAAGAGACCACTTACACCGGCAATAACAACACCGCCGAAGTACAGGCGGGCGGCATGTACACCAACCTCATTCCCAAGGAGGGTGGCAACACGTATTACCTGCAGTTCTTCGCAGGAGGCAGCAGCGGCACCGGCTGGTGGCAAGCGAGCAATCTCGATAAAACCATCGGGCTCCGCAACTGCCCCCCAGGTTCTGCTGCGAACTGCAATCCGGCGTCCGGTGCGGATACCACAGTGAAAATCGAGGATTTTGACGGCTCTTTCGGTGGCGCAATCAAGAAAGACAAGCTCTGGTTCCTGTTGACCGGCCGCGACCAGGTCACATGGACCCAAGCAGGGACCTCGCAATATCCGAACGGCGCGCCCGGCATTCAGGACGGGGGCATCTATGCGGGATCGCTACGTCTGACCTACCAGATGAACGCAAAGAACAAGTTCAGCATCTTTGAGACTCGGAACTGGAAGTACAAGAACCACGAGATCCTGGATGGCGGCCAAGAAGGATTTCTTCCGTCGGATCCAGCCACTACCTCCACTTTGCGCAACAAATGGCCGATGTACTATATCCTCCAGGGCAAGTGGACCGGAACGCTCACGCCAAGACTGATCATTGAACTCGGCGTGACGCTCAGCCACCTCGATTACAATGACCTTTACCAACCCGGTCTGGACCAAGTGCCGAACACCGCGGGCTGGTACGCCCACACAACGGCCAGAGACCTTGGCACCGGTTTGCGCTTCTTCGCCCCGAGGAGCAACCAGCATTTCCAGACCACGCGGAACCTCTTCATAGGAGCCGCCACCTACGTCACGGGCTCACACACGATCCGGGTAGGCATCCAGGACAGCTTCGGGCCGTACCACCTGAGCGTCAACGAGAATGGCGACGGTTACATGCAATTCATCAACGGCGTCCCGAATAGTTTCATCGCCCTTAACACGCCGTACTTTCAATTTCCCAATTTGGATCAAGATCTCGGGATTTTTGCCACCGACACGTGGAAATTCAAGCGCTTCGCGATCACGGCGGGAATTCGCTTTGAATATCTTTCGGCCGACATTCAGGCCATAAACGCTCCAGCCGGCCGATTCGCTCCGGCGCGCACCCTGAATGCGATTGACTGCAACACCATAAAAGGCATGGGCTGCTGGAACGACCGGGCGCCGCGAATTGGAGCTGTCTACGATGTCTTCGGCAATCACAAGCTGGCTGTGAAAGCCGGATTCGGAAAGTACAATACGCCGTACGCGACTGGATTCACCAACAATTTCAACCCGTTCGCCGGAATAGGCGCAGCGGTCCCCTGGACTGCCGTTGGCGCCAACCTTCCTCAGTGCGTCCCGGTTACGTTCAACGGTCAACCGGCTCCGAATCCAAATTGCTTCCCGACGGGTGGTTTCAACGGCGTAGGAGCTCTTCCCGGAGTGGGTGCCGGCACGCTTGGCGCTGGACCTGCGGGATTCGGAACCGTAGCCAGCAGCACGGGGTGTGGGCCTGGACCCCAACTGGCATCGCGACTACAACTATCAGTACAACGCCGGAATCCAGCAGGAAGTAGCCAGGGGCGTTACTTTCAACTTCAACTGGTATCGTCGTTCCCAATATCAGCAAACGCTGGTTGAAAACTATGCACAGGGTCCCGGTGATTGGACGCCCTTAAGCATCACGAATCCTTTGAACGGTAGTCCAATCACGGTCTTTGCCTTAAGTTCGGCGGCCGCAGCCCGAGCCCCCGTGCTATGGCAGACCAATGCGCCTCAGAGTCTGGCGAAAAACGTCTACACCGGTTACGAAGCACAAGTAACGGCGCGTCTGCCCCGCGGGATGTTCGCGCTCTTCGGTTGGACCATTGATCGCGACTTAGACCGCAACTGCGCCGAGACCGCCGGCAGCTTCACAACGATCGCGGGTAACAAGTTCAACGATCCGAATGCTCTGCGCTACTGCGATATGTTCGGTTCTTCGAATCTCGTGGGCCCGGCGGGGTCAACATCGCCAGTTTGGGCTCGGTACCCGGTCCAGCCTGGCAAAATGAGTTCAAGATCCAGGGCGGTTTGCCTATAAGGTGGGGAATTCAGGGCGCCGTGTCGTTCTATAGCAACCGTTACCAGGGCAATTGGGCGCCCTCCGGGAGCACAGCCGGTGTGGCCGACGATGGCTATCTTCAACGCAGCTGGACAATCAACGCCAACACCGTTTATCCGAAGAATTGCGTCGGCTGCACGCCAGGCGCGAGAATTTTCCCAACCGGTACGGTGTTCGGCCAAACCTCCGACACCATCCAATTGGTCCCGCCTGGATCGGTCGTCTCGCCGCGCCTCAATCGCTCGACGTAAGTCTCAAGAGGAGCTTCCGGTTCAAGGACAAGTACGTGCTTGAACCTGAAGTGCAGATCTTCAACATATTAAACAACAACGCTGCGGTGAGCGAATCACAGTCCCTCACGGGCGACGCTGCGCCTTTGCTGCCCAAGTCCGCGTGCGGCGGTTCCTCGCCGGCGAACTGCGGCCTAGGCGGAAACGTGCTCACCATCACCAACCCGCGACTGTTGCGGCTGGCGTTGCTTTTCAGGTTTTAGGTTGGCCCGCTTCCTCTGGTCGCGGCTCGGTATCTTACCGGACTGTGATTGTGACGTCAATGATGGTGGATAACGCGCCGTCGTTGGCGGTGGCACGCAGCACATAAGTGCCAGGCTCGGCGAAGCGTGCCGTGGTGATGGCCTTGCCGTCGGCGACCATAATCATACCGGCCGGCCCGAAGGTAACCTTCGCTGGTCCTTTATATTCGATCCAGCTCACGTTTAAGCCGCGGGGACGGTTCACCACAGTGTTGCTCTGAGCGCCTGGTCGAGGTTTCGGAGCGGGCCGAGGTTTCGGAAGCCCGTCGTCGGTGACTAGCGCGGTCAACGTTAGGGGATTCGCCACGCTGGCCGTGCCGAGCGGAGCAATCGTGATGGACGGCGGCTGGTTAGGATCATCCTCACCCGGATTCAGGCCACCACGCGTCATGATCATCCGTTCGCTGATCTCCTCCACCGGCAGGAGCTGCGCGTAGGCCTTTTCGGTTTTGCCGTGCGCGGTGACGGTCCAGACCAGCTCTTTCTGTCCCCAATCCGAGGGGACTTGCACTCGAAAAATAAACTGCTGGCGCCGCGCCAGGAAGTAGGTGGGCTGGCCGCGATCCGGATCGCCGGGCTCGAGCTTGTTGTCGGGACCGGCCGGGATGGCGAGTTCTTCCTGCCAATTACGGTTGAAATATCCGAAGACCATGGTGAACGTGCCGTCGGCGTTTCGAAGCCATCCTTCAAAAACCGGCTGGACGTCCTGGCCACTTGAAAATTTCGTTTGCGGAATATAGGTCGGCGCGGGTGGTTGAGCGCGCGCGCCCACCACGATGCTGAGGGCCAGAGCGGCCCGGCACAACTGCTGCTTCATTGCTGCTTTTTGGCCTGGAGATTTCTGGCTTGGACTCGCTGCTGATAATCAGCTTCGTCGAGATAGTACAAGCTGACCCAGGCGAAGCTCATCTCATCGATGGTCCGCTGGCCGTATCCGACCCAATTCTTCGGATTGGGGTTGAACTTGTTGTTGTCGGTGTTGTCGTGCCAGGTGGTGACGTGAATGACCGTGCCTGCGGGCAACAGCGGAGCGACATCCTCGGCGTACGGATATGTAATGCTCCAGCCGAACTGGTAGTTGCTCACGCAACTCAGGGTTTCCGATCGCGCCGGGCCGGGACGGGCTGAGTCGGCACGAACGTCGGGATAGATCGCTTCCATGCACTGCGCTTTGCCGCGCGTATGAAAATGCGGCTGAAACGCGGACAGCATAGCCGGCTTCGGAAGACGGAAATAGCCGTCGCTGCGAGTGATCTGGCCGGCTGGCAGATCGAGATCGGCCACGTCGCCCATGTGTTGCGTGAACGTCACGTACTTCGGAACGACGCCTTTGGGAAACAGCTTGAGGCCGAGCGATACGCTAACCGTAGTCACCTCGCCATTAGGGTGGAGATGCAGATTGAAATGGACCTTCGAGCCGGCGCGGATCAAGCGCCCGGAACTCTCAGGGAAGATGTCGGCGTTCTTGCCCACGGCGTATTCATTCAAGAAGAGGCCCACCGGATCGTCTTCGGGATCCTCGATCAGATTGGTTGTAGCATGATGAACCACCTTGAAACCCATGTCCGGCTTGGTCTCGACCGCCTGGATGTAGACGTCTTCCTTGAAGCCGGGATCGATGTCGACGTCGTAATATTCGTCCTGCCCATTGGCCTTCAGCCGATAGGGCTTCTTCATCGATATGACGATGTCCGGCTTGCCGATCTGCCATTTGTCGAGATCGCTGAACCGGCGCGGCGGCGGCATGTCGGAGGGATTGCCCTCGGGCGCGCCGTGGTCGACCCAGTTGGAAATGGTCGCGATTTCGGCGTCGGTCAGAGAGGGATCTTCCTTGAATTTTGTGATGCCGACGTTGCGGTCGATGTGCCAGGGCGGCATCTCGCGGCGGACGACCTTCTCCTTAATCGATCGAGCCCACGGCCGCGCGTCTTTATAGGTGAGGAGCGGCATGGGTGCGATGGATCCGGCGCGATGGCAGTTCTGGCAGGAGCGCTCGAGAATCGGGGAGATGTCTTTGGAAAACGTGGCGTCCGCTACCGGCTTCGTAGAATCCGCAGCGAAGGCGAACGCAGACAGCAGAAACAGGCTCGGGATCGAAAATAGTTGCTTATTCACTGTGACCTCCTCTTAGCGGCTGCAGTTCGGGCTTGACGCCGTCTGGCAGCGGATAACGGTCCAGGTTCAGAATCATGGAAACGAATTGGTAATAGCCCACTAAGGCTGTCAAATCCACGACGCCTCGCTCTCCCAGGTTGTCCACTGCGGCTTTGAAAGTGGCATCACTCACCTGCTTGGTGTTCAGGATCTCGTTACAAAAATTGTAGACGATTTCCTCATCGGGTTCGAGGGAAGGGGGCCGCTTGCCGGCTGCAATGGCATCCGCGATTGCCGGGCTCACGCCGGCCTGTAGGGCAAGACGATGGTGGGCGGTCCATTCGTATTGCGCGGTCCAATAGCGGGCCGTGATGATGATGGCGAGCTCTCTCTGCTTGGCTGACAATGCCGAGTGGAATCGTAATTGTGCGCCGAGCTTTTGCGCGAGGTCGCCTGTTTCCGGGCTACGCAGGAGGACGTTGAACGGTCCGTTCATCCCGCCGCGCTCGCCCGCAAACAAGTGTTCCACCATGGTCTTCTGCTCAGGCGTCAACTGGTCGTAGGTGAGGGGTTTGAAGCGATCGCCTTTGAGATTAAGGTCGCGAGTAGCGGGAGTCTGCGCGTTGGCCATACCCATTAAGCCTATAACGCCGGCAATTACTAAATGGAGGCGCCTGACTTGTAGACACATGGTGTTGATCCTTTCATTGGCGAGTGACGTCTTTGAACTGCTTGTGGTCGCGCCAGGCCTGGTCGTCGGTCTTCTCTTCTTCCAACTGCTCGAGGAACGCATTTTCCTGGCGATCGATGACGCGAAGATAAATGCCGTGGTCTAGAAATCTTTCGGGATCGTACGGCATCCCGGGGCGGTATTTGCTGAACAGTCCAAACTGGGAGGCATGCGACGTGAGGAAGATATCGCAAGGAAGCGCGCGCAGAATACGGAAGGTTTGCGCGTAGTCGCCGGCGATGTCCCGATACTCGGGGTTATGGAACAAGACCGTTCCCGGATTGATGGTGCCGAGGTTCGCGATCAGAACATGATAAGTACGGCCGCTTTCCGCAATGTCGAGCGTATAACTTGTGCTGCCTTTGGTGTGGCCGGGTGTCAGATGCGCAGTCAGTTCGGTGCCGCCCAACTCAATCTTCTCGCCGTCTTGGAACGTACGGTCGACCTTGACCGGATTGAACCAGCCGTTGCTGCCGAACAGGTAGTCTGTCTTGCCGCCTGATTCAAGCAGCGGCGCTTCGCGCTCCATGGCCAGCATCTTCGCGCCGGTGAGTTTTTTCATGGTGGCCATGCCGGCGGCGTGGTCGCTGTGGGCGTGCGTTACAAGGAGAATCTTGATGTCGGCGAATCGGAAGCCCAGGGTCTTCATTCGCGAACGGATTTCAGGGACTGAGAATTCGTAACCGGTGTTGATGAGGATGCTGCCTTGGGGTGTGACGATGAGGTAGCTGGCGAGGTCGTCGTCACCGACGTAGTAGAGATTTCCGAGGATGCGAAATGGCGGAAAGATCGGCGTGTCGGCGGCAAACAGGGGGATCGCGGCGGCCAGGAAGACCAACGCGCGCAGCATGGGGCCAGTTTACCGCATTGGGGCTGACGTTGACGTTAACGTGCGATTTGGACTATGGACACGCGGAGCGGCTATGAGCGCAGGCGAAAAGCAAAACGCCCACATACGAGGGCCATAGAAGGGCGACCTGCGCGCCTAGCAGGAGCCATAGGCCGCGAAGTTTGAATTTAATCAAACCAACGACTAACAACAAAAGCCAAATCGCCGCAGCACACAAGCTGGCAATAAACGATGAATGCTTAAGGCTGGGGTCATCTTGAAGAGCGAATGGGACAACCGCGCTGAATGCGGCGACCACGATTGACAGCGCTACCACTGCTTGAAAATTGAACACTGGGTATCAGCTATTCTACACCTGGGCTCATGTTAAAGGGCTCATGTTAAAATCGCTGTTCCATGAATTGCAAGATAATCTTTGTCCTGGCGGTGATTGCCGCTGCCGTCCTCGCCCAGACCTCCCGGTCGGTTTGGAATGGCGTCTACACCGATGCCCAAGCCAAACGCGGACAGGCGCTCTTTGAACAGAACTGCGTTATGTGCCACGGCCCCGCGTTGGAGGGAGATGGAGAAGCACCCCCACTTGCAGGTGGTGAGCCATTTTGGGCGTGGAGCGGGAAGCCGCTGACGGCGCTATTCGATAAGATTCACAAGGAGATGCCGCACAATCGGCCAGGAACGCTAAGTCCGGAGGCGAGTGCGGACCTGCTGGCTTACGTTCTACAGTTCAACAAGTTTCCGGCGGGTGAAGCTGAGCTTCCGCATGACGCGGCGGCATTGAACCAGATTCGATACGAGTCGAAAAGACCCGCGAAGAAGTAAGCAGCTTAGCCCGCGTGCCGCGTTACAAACCACACCACCAGGCCGAGCAATAAGCGCTCGAGCAGGTAGGCGGCGGCGAGCGTCGGGGCGAAGATTGCGATGGCTGCGACAGTCTCGTGCATCATTCCAGTTATCGGCGGATATACGCGCGAACTTCAGGGTTGGCTACGAGGAAATCGAATTCCAATTCTTGGCCAGATGCTCGGCCGTCCGCCAGGAAAGCGCCTGCACCGTTAGCGTAGGGTTACGCGCCCCGCTCACGCCCATCACCGACGCACCAACTACCCCGAGATTCGGCGCCTCGAACGAGAATCCCCAGCGGTCGACCACGTTCGTCTCGGGATTATCGCCCATACGCGTTCCGCCATAGGCGTGGGTGGTGACGCCAGGCGGGTTGGCCGGTGCGTGTAGAACCTGCACGGCACCCGCCGCCCGAAACCACTCTTCCATCTTCTTTTGGCCGAACTCGGCTGCCCGCGCTTCGTTCTCCTTGAATCCATTGGTGATGCGGCAGACAGAATCTCCCAGCGGATCGCGAACGGCAGGGTCGAGGTCCAGGAAAATGTCCTCGTATGGGAAGGCCGAAGTCTGCAGATAGGCCGCGGTCCATCGCGCCGCGTTTTCTCGAACATAGGCCTTCCAGCGCGAACCCCAGCCCGGCGCCCGCCCGGAAGTGTTCATGGAGGCGGCTTCGATGGGATGCATTTCGGTATGCGGCTGCAGGGTGGTGCCGCCGATGAAGCCGAGGCCGGAGTGGTCGTAATTATCGTCGGCCCAATCGTCCACCGCCGAGGCTTGCGCCGGCGTTCCGTACCAGACATTGATGTCGTATGGAAAGACCGCACTCACGCCGCTTTGCCAGTGCCCGAAATAATGGCGGCCTACCTGGCCCCGGTTGTTCGATAATCCGTTGGGGTACGTTTTGGATTTCGACAGCAGCAAGAGCCGCGAGTTCTCGTACGTATAGGACGCCAGCAGCACGACGCGAGCCGGCTGAAAATATTCCTTGCCATCGTGAAGATAGGTGACGCCGGTGACGTGGCCGTCCACGCCGGAGACGATGCGGGTGACGTGCGCGCGGTCGAATACCGTCAGGTTCTTGGTCTTGAGCGCCGCCGGGATGGTAGTGACCGCAGTCGAGTTCTTGGCGCTGATGTGACACCCGCCGCGATTGCAATAGCCATGAAAGGCGCAACCCGGACGCCCGCCATACTCCTGCGAGTTGATCGCGGCCGGGGGACGAAACGGCTTCCAACCGAGCTGGCGCGCGATATCCGCCATGTGATCGGTGAAGCCGCTGCCGCGCAATGGAGGCATGGGATACTCGCGCTGGCGCGGGCCTTCGTAGACGTTACCCGCGGGATCGGGCTTACCCTGAATATTTCCGGCTTTGCCTGACACGCCCACTTCGTGCTCCACGATGTCGTAGTAAGGTTCCAGGTCGTCGTAGCTGATCGGCCAGTCTTCGAGCGTCGATCGCGCGGGGATTGCCGTTGCGCCATAGCGCTTCGTAGCTTCGGTGCGCGCCTTGAAATCCCACGGATTCAGCCGCCAGCTCTGCGCCCAATAATGGATAGACGTTCCGCCGACGGCGTTCATCATGGGATGGATCTGCGCGCGCCGCGAGGGCGATGACGGCCCATCCCGCACAGTCGGGACTTCGCGATTGGCCTTCGGCACCGACGTGAGGAGCCCTCGGACGTTATTGTGCAGCTCGTCGGGACGGAACGTTCGTGGATCCATCCAGGTGCCTGCTTCCAATCCGGCAACTTTGAGGCCCGCGCGCGCGAGCGGCAGAACGGCTACGCCGCCGGCCGCACCCAGGCCGATGACGGCGACGTCGACAGGCTTCAGATTGATCGCCATACTCGCGTTCGTATATTATCCCCACAATCGCGCGGTGAAGTACAATGGGCAACCAGATTGGAGGGCTGCACGAATGTCCGAAAAAGAGCTGGATCGCCGACAGCTATTTCAGCAAGCCACGGCCGTGATGGCGGGAACGGCGGCCGCGAGTCTGAGCACCGTCCAAGCCCAAGATGCCGGCGCAGATGCCCGCCTCTTTCCGGGCTTCAAGGTTTCGAAAGTCCAGACGTCGGGTGCAACGATCCATGTTGTCTCAGGCGGTCAGGGTGCGCCCCTACTGCTCCTGCATGGAGCGCCGCAGTCGCACGCGACATGGTACAAGATCGCTCCGGACTTGGCCAAGGACTACACGCTCGTCATTGCCGACCTGCGCGGCTACGGCGATAGCAGCAAGCCTGAGGGCGGCAAGAATCACGAGAATTACTCCAAGCGCGCCATGGCGCTGGATGGCGTCGAGGTGATGAAAAACTTCGGCTTCGACAAATTCGCGATGGTGGGGCACGACCGCGGAGGCCGCGTGGGTCATCGCATGGCGCTCGACCATCCCGACAAAGTGACCGAGCTGGCGGTGATCGATATCGTGCCGACGTACAAGCTATTCCACAACGTCACGAAAGAGTTTGCGACGGCTTATTACCACTGGTTTTTTCTGATCCAGCCCGCTCCATTTCCGGAGACGCTGATAAACAACAGCATCGAGTTTTATATGGGACGCGGCAATTCCGAGGTCCACTCGGAGTATGTGCGGACCTTCAGGAATCCCGCCACCGTCCACGCCATGTGCGAGGACTATCGCGCGGCTGCTTCAATCGATCTGGAACACGACGAAGCCGATATGAGCCATAAAGTCGAGTGCCCGCTGCTGGCGCTATGGGCCGCTAATGGCGCCATGGGCCGGATGTATGACGTACTGGGAACCTGGAAGGAGCGCGCCACGAATGCGTCGGGCAAAGGTCTGCCTGGCGGCCATTCACTGCAGGAAACTACGCCCGATCAAACGTTGGCGGAGCTGCGAGCATTCTTGCGTTCGTAGCGCTCAAATTTCCTGCAATTTTTCCCGGCCTCCGGCCGCGACGGAGCACGCGACATAACGTGACAAGTATCCCGATCCCGCGACTTCGAGTAGCTTTTCTCTGAAGACCCCAAACTTGCTTTCGTCATTCGGTGATCATCGACCACGGTAGGAAGAGCCGCGCCAAAGACACCGCCGGTCCCAACCTTACCCACGACCAACGCCATGAGGCCGAGGAACGGGCGTCCGTCGTCGCCCGGTGGTTCATGAGGCGATTCGCATCCAAGGCGAAGAGGAACTTCGACGCCCTCCTTCAGCCCTCGCATGGTCGGGCTTGGCCGCGGGGCTTTCGATGGGCTTCTCCTTCATCGCCGAAGCTCTATTCCAAAATTACTTGCCCGCCTCCCCATGGAGGCTGTTTACTGAAAACACGCTCACGGCCGTAATCCCAGTACTGGTACAGAGAAATCGCGCCACTTTCTTCTCGATGTTGAGATTGTGGTTTGTCGTGCTAATCGCCAACCTCGTCGGAGCGCACATAATCGCATGGGTCCTCGGCAACACGCCGGTGTTCGATCACGAGCTTAAAGATGTCATGCAGCAACTCGCAGTCCAGGCGGCGGACGTTACTTTCGGAACAGCGATACTACGGGGAATCTTCGCGGGATGGCTGATTGCAATGGTGGTGTGGATGCTAGCCGCGTCTGACTCAGCCAAGGTGTCGATCATCGTGATTCTCACCTACATTGTCGGCTTGGCAGGCCTCACGCACGTGATCGCAGGCTCGGTCGAGGTGCTCTTCCCGGTGATGACCGGAGTCCAACCTTGGTTGTCCTACTTCACCGGCTACCTCATCCCCGCGTTGATCGGTAATATTATTGGCGGGGTCGCTTTGGTGTCCGCTCTAAACCATGCGCAGGTGATCTCCGGATCCCCCGCCAAAACCAGCCGCCGATAATCGCTGGGCACAGTGCTGCGAAGGCGAGATTTTGATAAACTGCCTTCACTATGCGACCTTATCGATTGCTCTGCTGGTTGTTATTCGGCGCGGCCATATTTGCGCAAAACAAAAATGGGCAAACCGATTGGAATAAGCCCTTTCCGCCGCACAAAGTGATCGCCAATGTTTATTTCGTCGGCACCGCTGAACTGGGATCCTTCCTGATTACGACGCCGGAGGGACACATACTTATCAACAGCGATTTCGAGACCACGGTCCCGGTGATTCGCGCCTCGGTGGAGAAACTGGGGTTCCGTTTTACCGACATCAAGATCCTTCTGGGAAGCCACGCCCACGGCGATCACATGGAAGGAGACGCCATGGTGAAGGAGTTGACCGCTGCGCGGGTAATGGCGATGGAGCAGGACGTCCCGGCGCTCCGAAAAATGATGCCCGGCGGCAAGCCACACCCGATCGATAAAATTCTCCATGACGGCGACGAGGTCACGCTCGGAGGCACAACGCTGATGGCGCATCTCACCGCCGGACATACCAAAGGCTGCACCACCTGGACCATGAAGGCAAAGGAAGGAGACAAAACCTACAACGTCGTGGTCTTGGGCAGTATCGGCGTGAATCCTGGCTACATTTTGGTGAACAATAAGGATTATCCGCAAATCGCCGACGACTACGTCCGCAGCTTCAAGATCCTGCGCGCTCTGCCTTGCGATGTCTTCATCGCGTCGCATGGCCGTTTTTACGACCTCGCGTCCAAGTATCCGAAGCTAGGCAAAGGCCCGAACCCGTTCATCGACCTCGAAGGCTACAAGGCGCACCTGGATCTTCAAGAGAAAAATTTCTACGCGAAGCTGGAAGAGCAGAAGAAATCGGAATGACGCGCAGGGAGGCACTTACTGTTCTTGCCGCGGGCGCTGTGTCGCAAGCAAAAGCCGCGGGCCCGATTATCCGTACCGTCTTGAAAGACCTGCCTGCGGAAGCTCTGGCAGGCGGCGCGACGCTCTTCCATGAGCATCTATCGCTGGCCCCTGACTTTATGCCCAAGTGGATCGGACTGGCGCGTGGCCAGAGTCCGCAGACCCCGCCATCCGATAGTCCCTTTTTCATGCAGGATGTCGATCTCATGGCCGAGGAGTTGAGGGCCGCCTTGAAGGATGGCGTCGCCTGCATCGTAGACGGCGGGCATCCGGATATGGGCCGCGATCTCGATTTTCTGAAAAAGCTTTCTATGCAATCCGGCATGCCGATCGTGGCCGGTTGCGGCTACTATTCGGAGCCGTTCTATCCGCTTGAAATCGCCACCATGACCGAAGATCAGGTCACGCGGGAGCTGTTACGCCAAGCGCGCACGCAACCTGTGGGAGCTTTCGGCGAAATCGGTAGCTGGGGCGACATCACTGATCTCGAGCGCAAGGTCTTTCGTGCTGTCGGTAAGGCGCACCTCCAGACCAACCTGCCGATATTCACGCACACGGGCATCCCCGGCAAGTCGGCCATGGAGCAGCTCGACATTCTGGAGGCAGCCGGCGTCAAGCCGCAGCGCATCGTGATCGGCCACGTGGGCAATCTGGTCGACCCTAAGGTAGAGGTTCACAAGGCGCTCTGCAAACGCGGCGCGTTCATCGGTTTCGATCGACAGGGGGGTCAAGGCGACGCGAGGCAGGTGCCGATGGTCGTAGCCCTCATCGACGCCGGATATGCGGACAACTTGCTCTTCTCTTCGGATCTTTCAACAGCGAACCAGCTCAAACGCAATGGCGGCGCGGGCTATGCAAAGACCCTGACGGTATTCGTGCCGAAGCTGCGCGAGGCGGGCGTCAAAGAAGACACGCTGCACGGCATCCTAGTGGACAATCCGCGCCGTTTCCTGGCTTTCGTTCCGTCCCGATAACGCACTCGGAGCAAGCCCGCGGGCCATTAGTGGCCAGCAGAAGCAGCTGCGGCCGCTTTCGCCGATCCGTTGCGAAGCTTGAACTTCAGCATGTAGTTGTCGGGGAACATGTCGTCGCGCCGCTCCACCAGATCAAAACCGGCGTTGAGAAACTCGTCGGTGAAGGTGCCTTCTCCGGCACGCACCATTTTTAGGATGTAGTCGCGCGACACGCCATCAATGCGCTTGAAGTCGATCAGCATCAGCATGCCATTCGGCCGCAGGGATTTCTTGATTTCGGCGAGCATCTCAGCCGGATACTCGAAGTGATGATAGGCATCGATGATGCAGGCCACGTCCACGGAGTTGGGTGCCAGCTTCGGCGAGCGCGGATCGCCCAGCACCGCCTTGATGTTTGTGATCTTCTCCTCTTGCGCCGTCTTGGTGATGTAGTCGACCATGTTCTTGGAAATGTCCACGGCATATACCGTGCCGCCCGGCGCAACCCGCTGTGCGATCAGCCGTGAGATCAGCCCGCTACCGGCGCCGATGTCGGCCACATCCATCCCGGGCTTGAGCCCCATGGCGTCAAGAATCTCGGCGCGCTGGTCGTAAATCGCACGGCCCTCGTGCTCGAACCGCTGGGTCCATTGCGAGGCGTCCGCGTCGAAACTTTTGTTCAGCTCCTTGGCGGTCGGAGTGATGGTGGATTGCTGCGCAACCGCCCAGCTCATGGCGCAAGCCAGCATCAAACCGTTTACAAATATTTTCATGGCAGCCTCCCGAAATTCGCCGTCAAAGCTTAGGATAGCTCAGCGAGATGGTCAGGTTATCTTTCCAGCGGCTAGCGTGGCGTGGTGGGCGCAAATAGGAAGACAGGCCAAAAAGAGACCGGCAGCGAGCAACAACATAGTATACTGACGGCTTCGCATGGCGCTTTATGCATGGGTGATTTTTCTCGGCGCTTTCCTACTTTTTCAAATTCAGCCTCTCATCGCTAAAATCATTCTGCCTTCCTTCGGTGGCTCCTCCGTGGTGTGGAGCACATGCATGCTGTTCTTTCAGGTGGTCCTGCTGCTGGGTTACGCCTACGCGCATTGGCTCAACGAGCACCTGCGCGCCACCAAACAAGCGATAGTTCACTCCGCTTTGCTGCTGGCGAGTATCGCGGTTCTTCCGATCGGACCGGACGCGGCTCGCAGTGTGAGCGGAGTCGACTACCCTTCGTGGCAGATCCTGAAGCTGTTGGCCGTCACCATCGGCATTCCCTATTTCATCCTTTCTTCCACCAGTCCATTGCTGCAAGCCTGGTATGCAAGACGCAAGGGCAAAGCGCCTTACCGCCTCTACGCACTCTCTAATCTCGCGTCGATGGCTGCACTTCTCACCTACCCCGCGCTCCTGGAGCCTAATTTCACTACACGGCATCAGGACATGATGTGGTCGATTGCTTACGTGGGGTTTGCTGTGCTTTGCGCCGCGACGGCCTGGCAGAGCGCACGAGGTCTGGCAAAGGCTGCCGTAAACGAATCCACCGAAGTAGTTGCTGCTGGGACGTCACCGCGTTGGCCGCTGTTGTTGCTCTGGATCGCGCTGGCGGCCTGCGGGTCCATTTTGCTGCTATCAGTGACCACCTACTTGACGCAGGACGTGGCCGCAATCCCGTTCCTCTGGATCCTTCCACTGAGCGTCTATCTACTCACCTTCATCATTTGTTTCGACTCGCCGTGGCTATATATGCGCTCGATCTTTTATCCACTCCTGGTGGCGGCCCTGGGTCTGTTCGCCTACCTGCTGAAGCATCCCAACGGCGTCTTCAAGATTAGCTGGACCGTCGTGCTGGCCGTCTCCGCGTTGTTCTTCTGCTGCATGGTCTGCCATGGAGAACTGGTCCGCTTGAGACCGCATCCGCGCTACCTGACGCTGTTCTACACCATGCTCTCGGTGGGTGGCGCGACGGGCGGAATCTTCGTTGCGCTGGTGGCGCCAAATGTCTTCAGCGGCTATGAGGAGTTCCCGATCGGCCTGGGGCTGTGCGCCGTCCTCGCGGCCAGCTTGCTGCTGGCGGCTCATCGCGAGTGGTTCCAGCGGCTGTGGGGCCGTGCGTTGAGCGGCGGCGTGATCGCGCTGGTTGCGGCATATCTAATCTTTCTGGGGATTATCGTTCACGAATCGCTGGCCGGCTACCGCCTGGCGCGCCGCAACTTCTACGGACAATTGCGCGTGCAAGACGCCATGGACGAAGACGATAATTTCGTCCACCGCAAGCTGCTGCATGGAGTGATCAATCACGGCGAGCAGATTCTGGATGCGAAATACCGGCGAGAGCCGATCTCGTATTTTTGCCACGGCACGGGAATCGCCCAGGCGATGCTCGCGGGCAATCCGGGAGTTCCGCGACGGATCGGGATTCTGGGATTGGGCTGCGGCACACTCGCGGCTTATGGGAGGCCTGGAGACACCATCCGGATTTACGAAATCAATCCGCTGGTTCTCGAGATCGCGCGCAGCGAATTTACTTACCTAGGCGACACGCCCGCCCATGTCGAGACCGTGCTGGGTGACGGGCGCCTTTCGCTCGAGCGCGAGCCCAGCCAGCAGTTCGATGTCCTGGTGATGGATGCGTTCTCGGGAGATTCGGTGCCGGTGCACCTCATCACACGCGAGGCCTTCCAAACTTACCTGCGTCACTTGAAGCCCGGCGGGATTCTGGCAGTGAATGTTTCCAACAGGCACCTGGATCTCCGCCCCGTCATGGAACGCGACGCCACGGCCGTCGGCAGAATCGCTCTGTTTTATTCCTACGAAGCCTACGAAGAAGATAGCTTCTGCAAGAACGCCGACTGGGTTTTGATCGCCGAGCCCAACGTGCGTGAAACGCAGCCGAAGTTGTACGCGGCAGGTCAGGTGCTCAAGCCCTATACCGGCTTCCGGGCCTGGACCGACGATTTCTCCAACATGTTCCGCATCCTGAAGTGATTGTCTGCGCGGTAGCCGGGCGATCATTCGCGACCAGACCGTCTCGGGATGGGGATCGAAGACAATGCCTGCGTCACCGGCGAAGACATGCCACAGGCCACGCGCAACCTCGTCCTGCAGTTGGCCGGGTGACCAGCCGATGTAGCCCGCATAGACACGGAACACATTGGAAGACATCTCGGCGGCGACCATCTTACCGAGCAGAGTCTTGGTTGAAATCATGGAGACATCCGCCAAAACGGACCTCGCCCCTGCAGGCTTGGCGCGGGATCGGTACAGCGCGCGGATGCCGACTGTTACTGGACCGCCGGCATACAGCTTCAATTGCCCGCCCTTAAGATCCGGATACACTTCCGATAATGGAATGTTCAACGGGCGATTCACGAATAGCCCGACGGTGGCCTGCTGCTCGTGGCGGACCAGCAGAATCACGGTTTCGGCGAAGTCAGCGTCGTGCGATTTCCTGCTCGCAACCAGAATCTTCCCAACGGAGATATCTTGTGTCCACGCCAGCGCGCCTGCCAGCAGAAAACACGCAATCGCTTTTTTCATTTAGACACTGGTGAGGCGATGAAGCTGTAGCCGACGCCCCGAACGGTGATCAAGTGGCGCGGACTGCTGGGGTCATCTTCGATATAACGGCGCAGACGCACGATGAAGTTGTCGATGGCACGGGTGTCGGTGTCTTCGTGCAGACCCCACACCTCGGCGAGCATGGCCTTGCGCGAGACGTGCTTGCCTTCGCGTTGAATCAGGTACCGCAGGACATTGGCTTCCATGAGAGTCAACGGAAATACCTGATCGCGAACACGCAGCTCCAGCCGATCGAAGTCCACCGATTTGTCGCCGAACGTGAACGTATCCTTGGGTTGGGCCACGGCATTGCTCGCCGCGGCAGCATCGGCCCGCAACCACTCCCGGCGGCGCAGCAGACCGCGGATGCGCGCAGTCAAAATGGACAGCTCGAAAGGCTTGGTCAGGTAGTCGTCGGCGCCGGCGGCGAAGCCTTGCAAAACGTCATCCGGATGGCCGCGCGCCGTGAGCATCAAAGTGGGGATAAACTGGCCCGACTGCCGCATCTCAGACATCACCGTGAAGCCGTCCTTACCGGGCAGCATCACATCCAGAATTACGACATCGAACCGATTTGATTCAGTCCGCAGAGTGTCCAGCGCGGACTCCCCGTTGTCGACCACTTGGACCTGGTGCCCCTCGGCCTCCAGGTTGAAACGCAGCCCATCGGCGAGGTGCTGTTCATCCTCTACCACCAAGATCCGGCTCATCGGACAATAGGAAGCTGCAGGATAAAGGTGCTGCCGCGTCCAGGACCCTCGCTTTCGGCCCAAGCCCGGCCACCGTGACGCTTGGCCACCGAGCGGACAATGTACAGGCCAAGACCCGTTCCTTTAACGCGCGCCGCCAGTGGACCGGGAACGCGGTAGAAGCGTTTGAAGATCTGCTTCAGCTCGATTTTCGGAATGCCGACGCCCTGATCCTTGACCCGCACCGTTACGAACTTGCCGTCGACGGGCGCGGTTTCGACCCTCACGCTCACGGCGCTGCCTGAATACTTCACGGCGTTGTCGATCAAGTTGGAAACAGCGGCGCGCACCTCGTCCGGATCCCCCAGAATCGTGATACTCGGGCCGGGATGATACTGGAGAGATTCCTCCGGAAGCTGATGCAGCGTGCGGGCGCGTGTAAGGCATTCTTCGACGACGCTGTTGACGTCCAGGCGCGCGAGGTTGGGTTTATGGTGGATCGCGGAGCCGATTCGTCCGGTCCGCAGCACTTGCTCGATGGTCGCCAGCAGACGGTCGCTATCCTCCACCATCGTGCGATAGAACTCCTGGCGTTTCGGCTCGTCCACGGGACGGGTCTGTAGGGTCTCGAGGTAGAGCCGGATGGAGGCGACCGGGGTCTTCAGTTCGTGCGTAACGGCGTTGATGAAGGCGTCATGCTGCTCGTTCCGCCGTATCTCGCGCACCAGAAACGTCGTGTTCAGCACGACGCCGCTGATGATCGTCAAGGCTAAGATCGTCGCCAGGAACAGCAGGATTCCGGTACGCCAGTTAAGCAAGACCCACCCGATGTACAGGAGGATCATGACCGAAATCAGGCCGATGCCGAGCGCAATGAAGAATGCGATGGACCTGCGGCGGCCGGCGACAACCATACCTTCAGCTTATCGAAGCGGGGGTGCGGGCAGGAGTAAGCAGGACGAGGCGTCCCGCGCGGACGAGGGGCATCCGCCCCACAAATCCGCCCTACGAACAAAAGCTACGCGGCTTCGCGCTCCGCTACAACACTATTGACTTTTGCCACTCGAATTGCTTTAGCGAGGCCGAAGAATTTCAAGATCTGGATGGAAATCCAGGAAATATCGAATTCGTACCAGGCCAGGCCGTGGCGCGCCGAAGTGGGATGTGCATGGTGGTTGTTGTGCCAGCCTTCGCCGAAGGAGAGCAGCGCGACCCACCAATTGTTGCGGGAATCGTCGCGAGTCTTGAAGCGGCGTCCGCCCCACATATGCGTGGCGGAGTTCACTGCCCAGGTAGCATGTAACCCGAAAGCGATCTGAACGAAAATGCCCCACAATACAAGCGGCACGCCACCGATGACGAACAGCACGATCGCTAGCAGCAGCAATGGAACCCAGTGGTAGTCATTCAGCAGGACGTAAAAGCGGTCTTTCGCCAGGTCTGGCGCATACTTTGCCATCACCTTGGTGTTGTTGTGTTTGGATTCGCCGACCAGAAGCCAACCAATGTGGGCCCACCAGGCGCCGTCGTGAGGAGAGTGCGGATCGCCGGGACGGTCTGAGAACTGATGGTGAATCCGATGCGTCGCCACCCAAAAAATCGGCCCACCTTGGAGCGTCAGGGTTCCGCAGACAGCCAGGAAATACTCCAACACCCTCGGCAGCTTGTAGGATCGATGGGTGTGCAGGCGGTGATAACCCATACTTATGCCCAAACCGACCCCCACCCAATAAAGCACGGCTGCCGCCAGCAAGAGGCGCCAGCTAAACATAAAAAGGGCGGCAAAGGCCCCGAGATGCAATACCACCAGAACGACAGTGATGGTCCAATTCAGTTTTTGGTCGTTGTGGATACTAATAACGTCGCTGCTCACGAAATCTCCAATAATTGAAGCTACACTCCCAACCTATCAGGCATTTGAGTTTTGCTTTGTAAGACTTGTGTAATATCGGGTGCGAATGGCATCGCAGCCGCGTGCTTTCACCTTAGGAGCTTAAACGCAGAAGAGCACGCAGAGTACCAAAGGACTACGGAACCGAATTATCCTAACCCTTATGGCGTCCAAGATCGTCGAGCGCATCGCCGCCGAAACCGGGATTCCCCGGCTATTGCCAGCTCTCTCTGAGCACATCGCGCTCAGTGACCTGCAGTCTTTGCTCATGCTCGTGTACCAGGCACGCACGGCTAAATCCAGTGAGTCGGATCTTCGGCGAGGAGCCGGACGCGGTCTGGTGGCGGCGTCGAAGGTAGATGCGCGTCTGCTCAATCAGTTCGATAAGACCGCTTTCCAGATTGCCCAGGAGTTTGAGGCGATTGAACTCTCACCGGTAGGTCCCTTGGGACTGAATCATCTGCTGGGCGGTATCGACCAAAACAACGTGTTGACGACCATCCGCAATGCGGAAGTGCTCGGTGATCCAACGACCGCGCTGGCGCTGGAGTGCTGGCGCAGGCGCAAGGACCAGTCGCGTGGCGGCGGCGAGGCAGTTCGTTTGTGCTGCAGCCAACGCCTGGTTCGTCTGCAACCGTTCGACGAGCCGGGCTACTCGCCACACTTCCGGTTATTTGCTCTGGTTTCGGCCGGACGGGACACGGGATCTCACGCGTTCGAGATCCAACATCTGGGGGAGCACATTCGTTTCTATTTGCGGCTCTTCGCAGCTCTCGACGGCCAGGGTTTCAGTTTCCGCGAGCCGCTGGTTGAGATTTCCGATACCACGGTGGTCGAGGCTCTGCTGCGCGAGTCCGGGATCGCAGTGGAAGAACTGCGGAAGCCGGTTCGCGCACACGTACTGGGCGGATCGGAGCGATTCCTGGCCGAACGAGGGGTTAGGTTGCCCGAGGCGATCGAGGATCCGGCACAAGAATTACCGCACGGCGCGCCACATCATCGATTGGCGCGCTTAAAAACCGGATTGATCGATAAACTGCGTCCCAAGTTTCCGTACACCCAGTTTCGCTTCAACCTGGCGCGGTTGGAGGGCTTGTCCTACTATCAAGGCTTGTGTTTGCGGATATCGTCTGTGGCGCCTGACGGCAATCGTTACCCGATCACGGACGGCGGGTTTACGGATTGGACCGCGCGCCTATTGGAGAATCGAAAGGAAAGATTTCTAGCGACCGGAGTCGGCTGCGAGTTTGCGTGTGTGAAGTATCGGAGCTGAATCATGCGGAGGCCGTTCCGCTAGCAGCCGCGAGGAAATGCGGCAGTTCTGCTCGATGTAGTGGGCCAGCGTTGGATCGGCGGCGGACAAGGCGCGCAACTGATCGGAAAGCTCGTGCGGCGCCGGGCTGACATTTCTTCCGGATTTCAGATAAGAGCGGAGCGCTTTTCCAAACTGTTTTTCGAGAATCGTGGCCGATACGGGCGAAGACAGGCCGGCATGACGCAATGATTCCGAGGCAGCGACCAACAATGAAAACAGCAAACTCCCGGTGCATGTCAAGGCGGCAAGATAAAAAGGCTTCAAAGAGCGTTCGATCGCGATCACGGGCTGCTTTTTGTGCGCCACCAGGCGTTTGGCCTCGAGGATTGCAAGTTTGTCGCCTTCCACGAGGTAGCGGAAGTCCTCCAGGCCCTCGAAGCCCGGAACCGGACTCATGGAGCCGATCGAACCCCCGCGAGCGGAGAGTTCACTGAGTTGGCTGCTGTCGAGCCACATACTGCACAGCACAATCGCTTTGCCGTGCCAGGAGATTCCCGACGCCGCCATCTCAGCGACAATTTTCGGCAGCATTTTATCGGGCACGCATACCAGAATAAGCCGGCAGCCGTTCAAATCCGCGTAGTCCTTCACGGGATGTCCGGAGCGGAAGATATTCGAGATCCTGCTGGCCAGACGGAAAGTCGGCGACTTTACAGGTCCAAGGCGATCGGAAAGCCTCAGAAATTTCGTCAGGGGCGAATCGGTAAGGTTACCCGCGCCGACCAACGCTACTGGCTTTACTCTCTTCATACACCCCAAAAGACTTCAGCATTTTAATCCGATCCCGAAGCTCAGCCGCCTTTTCAAATTCAAACTTCTTGGCGGCGTCGCGCATGCTTGCTTCCAGTTCAGCGATGAACTTTTCGCGCTGCTCGGGAGTCATTTCTTCGATAGGGTCCTCCGGCTCCGCCGGAACCGTGACGTAATCGCCTTCAGCGATGGCCACGAGACTCATATCGATCGGCTTAATAATGGATTGGGGGGTTATGTTGTTCTCCTCGTTGTACTGCTGCTGGATAGCGCGGCGGCGGTTGGTTTCGTCAATCGCGCGGCGCATGCTGTCGGTAAAAACGTCGGCGTAGAGGACCGCCCTTCCGTTGAGATGGCGCGCCGCTCGTCCCATGGTCTGAATCAGCGAGCCGGTGGATCGCAAAAAGCCCTCTTTATCGGCATCCAGGATCGCCACCAGCGATACTTCCGGCAGATCTAAACCCTCGCGCAGAAGGTTGACTCCCACTAACACGTCAAATTCTCCACGCCGCAGGTCGCGCAGGATTTTCATGCGGTCCAACGCGGCGATTTCAGAGTGCAGATAGGCACAGCGCACGCCGACCTCGGTGTAGTATTCCGATAGATCTTCGGCCATGCGCTTGGTCAATGTCGTTACCAGCACCCGCTCATTGTTTTCAGTGCGCTTCCGGATTTCGTTTAACAGGTCATCCACCTGGCCCTTGATGGGCCGCACTTCAACCTGCGGATCGACGAGGCCGGTGGGTCGAATGATCTGCTCCACTACGACGCCAGAGGACTTGGTCAGTTCATAAGGGCCGGGCGTAGCCGAAACGTAGAGCACCTGGTTCACCCGGTTCTCGAACTCTTCGAATGTGAGCGGCCGGTTGTCTAGCGCGCTCGGAAGACGGAACCCGTAGTTCACCAAAATCTCTTTGCGCGACCGGTCGCCATGGTACATCCCCCGGAGTTGCGGAATGGTTTGATGGCTTTCGTCGATAAAGATCAAATGGTCGTGCGGCAGATAATCGAGCAGTGTGGGCGGCGCTTCGCCCGGAAGCCGTCCGGAAAAATGCCGTGAATAGTTCTCGATTCCGTGGCAATATCCGATCTGCCGGATCATTTCCAGATCGAACATGGTGCGCTGGTAGAGGCGCTGGGCTTCGACCAGCTTGCCTTGTTTTTCGAGTTCCTGGTGCCATTCTCCGAGTTCACGCTCGATGCTGTGGAGCGCCTGTTCCCGACTCTCCGGCGTCATCACATAATGCGTCTTTGGATAAATCGGCAGCCGGAGGTAAGTCTGGCGCACCTGCCCCAGCAGCGGATCGATCTGGCTGAGGCTGTCGATTTGATCGCCAAACAGCTCGATGCGATACGCGTAATCGTCGTAGGTGGGAAGGATCTCGATCACGTCGCCCCGCACGCGGAACGTGCCGCGGCTGAAGTTGTGGTCGTTGCGCTCGTACAGGATCTCCACCAAGCGCGACAGGATCTGCTGGCGGGAGATTTTCTGCCCTTTTTCGAGCATCAGCAGCATTCCATAATAGGCCTCCGGCGAACCCAGGCCATAGATGCAGCTGACGCTGGCAACGATAATGCAGTCGCGGCGCTCGAACAAGGATCGCGTTGCGGATAAACGAAGCTTGTCGAGCTCGTCATTGATAGTTGCTTCTTTTTCGATGTAGATGTCCCCGGAAGGCATGTAGGCTTCCGGCTGGTAGTAGTCGTAATAGCTGACGAAATACTCCACCGCGTTGGATGGGAAATAGGACTTGAACTCGTGATAAAGCTGCGCTGCCAGGGTCTTGTTGTGGGCCAGGACCAAGGCCGGGCGTCCGGTCTTTTCAATAACCTGCGCCATGGTGAAGGTCTTGCCGGAGCCGGTGACGCCCAGCAATACCTGGTGCTGTTCCCCGTCGAGCACGCCGCGGAAGAGCTGATCGATAGCGGCCACTTGATCGCCGCGCGGACGGTAATCGACTTCCAGGTGAAATGCCATCTATATTCAGGATAACTAGTTGGCCTTAGGAAGACTAGGGCCCGACCCCGCACCGTCCGCCCGTCGGACTGGCCTTGCCGGAATAGCATACCGGGACGCCGTAAAACTTAAGTCCCAAAAGGATGAAACGGCCCTACTTGGTCGAAGAGGACTGCAGGCGTTATGCGTCAAACGTGTGAACAACCCATCAGGCGCGGGTTCCCTCGCAGCCCCAAATCGCCCCTGGCCTCGCCAGGTTGCGGCCAGCGGGGGATGAGACTGCGAATTGCGATCGTATTGTGCACCAGCGTCGCGCTGAGCCCCGCTCAGAGCCCTACGGCCAACGACCTTGCGCAGACCAGCCTGGAAGATCTCATGAATATACAGGTTACGTCGGTATCCAAGAAGGAGCAGAAACTGTCCCAGGCAGGAGCCGCAGTTTTCGTGATTTCTCAGGAAGACATCCGGCGCTCTGGCGCGACCAACATTCCCAACCTGTTGCGTATGGTCCCTGGAATACACGTCGCACAACTCGATGCCAACATTTGGGCGATCAGCATTCGCGGTTTCACCGACCGGTACGGAGATAAGGTGCCGGTCTTGATCGACGGCCGTAGCGTCTATAGCCCGCTTACATCGGGTGTCAATTGGGACCAGCAGGACGTGCCGCTGGAAGACATCGACCGCATAGAAGTGATCCGCGGTCCCGGAGGAACGGTTTGGGGCGCAAATGCAGTTAATGGAGTTATCAATATCATCACTAAGAGCGCCAAGGCGACACAGGGCGCGTTGGCGAGCGCCAGCGCAGGTTCCCGGGAATCTGCGCAGGGATTGCTTCAATACGGAGGAACGATCGGACAGAAGGGCGCATACCGGATATTCGGAAGCTACGGTAACGTTGGAAACTTGCCTTCACCAAATGGCGAGGCAGTGGCGGACGGATGGCATAAGGTACATAGCGGTGTCCGATCAGACTGGGATCTTACACCGCGCGACACGATGACGGTCCAAGGCGATCTATTTGAGTCGCGCGAAGGGCAGACGATTGACACGTTGTTCGCGAACGACCTGCCTCGGGAAGCGATCATCGACGACACGATTACAGTCGGCGCCGGAGATATCTTGGGACGTTGGAAACACACCCTTAGCAATGGCTCGGATATGACTCTCCAGTTCTATTACGACGGCTACCACCGCGTTGATAGAGCGTTGAGCGAAACGCGCAACACCTTGGATTTCGACTTCCAGCATCATCTGACAATCGGTTCCCGGCAGGAGATCGTCTGGGGGCTCGGCTATCGCACCACCAGCGACTTCACGACTGGTGGATATGCTGTCGAGTACGATCCCGCACAGCGCCGCGACAACCTCTTTAGCGCGTTTGTTCAGGATGATATCAGACTTACTAACTCTCTCTCGCTTATCCTGGGCTCAAAATTCGAGCACAACTCATATACCGGATTTGACTACGAACCAAGTGCGCAACTGGTCTGGAATCTGAATAATCGGCAATCCTTCTGGGCGTCCGCGTCACGAGCGGTCCGGCAACCATCGCGGGCGGACTTCGATCTCAACATCTATGTCGCTACCTTCCCGGCGGGCGCCGGAGTGGGCGTGGTGGAACTCTTGGGAAATCCGCAACGGAAGGCGGAACGATTGCACGATTTCGAACTAGGATATCGCGCACAGATCAGTAAGCAACTGTCTTTGGACGTAGCGGCTTTTTCGAGCTATTATTACGGGCTACAGACTCAAGAACCCCTTCAGCCATTTTACGAATCGGCAGGGTCTCCAGGAGCCGGAGCGCCTTACTTGGTCATTCCGTTTCTCTTCGACGACCGGGCGCACGCACACAACTACGGGGCCGAGGTTTTCGCCAGTTGGAGCGTGACTCCGCACTGGCAGATCAGCCCAGGTTACTCTTACCTCCAAATGCACGTGGCGGGCGATCCGACCAGCCAGGATCCGAGCGCCGGGGAAATCGCTCACGAATCGCCCAAGCATGAGTTTCAATTCCATTCCCTGTTAAATCTGACGCACCGGGTGGAGTGGGATACGGCGCTTTATCACGTCGGGCAGTTGGTGGATGGCGGCAACGGAGCAACGCCAAGCTATCTGCGGGTAGACACCAGGCTGGGATGGCGGTTCGGGGAATCTCTCGAATTTAGCATCACCGGACAGAACCTACAGTCGCCCGCTCATGCCGAGTATCACGACGCCTTCGCGGTGTTACATAGTCTCGCCCAGCGGAGTGTTATTGGAAAGGTCACATTCCGGTTTTGAGAGCACGATAATGCGCAAATCTCCTGGACGCAAATCCTCCTTGGTGATAGCGGCCGTGCTCTTCACCACAAGTGCGATGGCGCAGACCGTCGACGAATACCACATCAAAGCCGCTTTTGTCTTTAATTTCGCAAAGTTTATCGAGTGGCCCACAGAGGCTTTCAAGACACCGGATGATCCGCTCGTGATTTGTGTCGTGGGACAGGATCAGATGGCCAATGCATTGCGGGAGACAGTGAATGGAAATGCCATCGACGGCAGACCCGTCATCATTCGTCAGATTGCAATTGGCCAGGGGCCTTGTGACTGCCACATTCTATTTGTCGGCGCTTCCGCGATGAAACGATTCCGTTCTCACCCCAAGGAATCGACCGGGGTCTTGACCGTCGGCGAGACACCCGGATTCGCCGTTGACGGTGGGGCCATCACTTTGAAACTGGAAGACGGCAGGGTCCGTTTCGAAATCAACGTGGCAGCCGCGGAGCGTCAGCAGCTCCGCATCAGTTCCAAGCTGTTGAGCTTGGCTCAGGTCGTCAAGAAATGAAGTGCGATGCCTAGAAACTTTTCTTATCGCAACCTTCCGATCAAGTACAAGCTTCATCTGCTCACGCTGATCACTGGAATCGCCGCTCTGACGTTCGCCGTCGGCACGGTGCTGGCGCATTATTACGTGGTCCGCGACTCGACCCGGAACGACCTGACTGTTCTGGCTGAAATCTTTGGTTCCAACAGCACGGCGGCCTTGAGCTTCAACGATCCAAAGGCTGCCGAAGAACTGTTGTCCGGACTGGTGGCGAAGCGATCCATATTGTCCGCGTATCTCTACACGCGGGATGGTCACAAATTCAGCGGATATCGCCGCGGCGGGGAACCGGGCGAAGCGCCCCTGGTTCGCTCGGCTAACGAGAGTTGGTTCCAGGATGGCCGTCTCAAGATATTTCAACGGATTCGACTCAGAAGCCAGCCGGTCGGCGCCATCTACTTGGAATCGGACCTGGGAGAGTTTTATGCGAAGGTCAAACAATTCTCCGGCATCGTCGTAATCATACTGCTCTTCGCCGGGATGATCGCATCCGCGCTTTCATCTAAACTGCAGCGCAGCATTTCTCAGCCAATAGCCCATCTGGGCGAAACGGCGAAGCGAGTTACGGTTCGAAGGGACTATGCCGTACGCGCCACTAAGCTCGCCGATGATGACCTGGGGCAACTCACCGATGCTTTTAATGGGATGTTGGAAGAGATCGGGCACCGGGATGCGGAGCTTCTGGGACACCGGGATCGGCTGGAACACGATGTGGCGGCTCGCACCGCGGATCTCGTCAAGGCTAATTCAGAACTCTTGGAAGCCAAAGATAAGGCCGAGGCCGCCAGCCGCGCCAAGAGTGAGTTCCTCGCCAATATGAGCCATGAGATCCGCACTCCAATGAACGGTATCTTAGGCATGTCCGAATTGGTCCTGGATACCGATCTGTCTGCAGAACAGAGAGACGCTTTGAATACCGTCAAGACGTCGGCGGACTCGCTGCTGACCATCATCAACGACATTCTGGATTTCTCGAAGATAGAGGCTGGCCGTCTGGAAATGGATCCCATACCTTTTAATCTTCGAGACCTGGTGGAAGAGACGGAGGAGGCGCTGGCGCTCCGGGCCCAACAAAAAGGTCTGGAGCTGCTTTGCGAGATCGATCCGGAGGTGCCTGAGTACTTAATCGGCGATCCGTTGCGAGTCCGACAGATCCTCGTGAATCTGGCGGGCAACGCCATCAAGTTTACGGACGCCGGCGAGGTGGCGATTGAGATCGCTGTCGAGGGCCGATCTGAGGATCCTGTGAATCTTCATTTCCGGGTCCGCGATACCGGCATCGGCGTTCCGCAGGAAAAACAAGAGCTGATTTTTGACGCGTTTTCCCAAGTGGATGGTTCGACCACACGAGAATATGGCGGGACCGGGCTCGGGCTAACTATCTCGGCGCGTCTTGTTGCCGCGATGAACGGACGGATCTGGGTGGAAAGCAGACCCGGCCAGGGAAGTTGCTTCCATTTCACGGCGCGGCTTGGCGTAAGCAGCGAATCCGCTAAAGACCCAGTGAGCGAGACGGTGCTGGCCGGCGTCCGCGTGTTGATTGTGGATGACAATGCCACGAACCGACGGATACTGGCTGATCTGGCGGGCATCTGGGGGATGATCGCAAGTACTGCCGAAAGTGGTCCCGAAGCGCTGAGCCAGATGCGCCGCGCTTCGGAAGCCGGCCGTCCCTTCCGCCTGGTCCTGACCGACGTCCACATGCCTCAAATGGATGGGTTTCAGCTAGCCGAACACGTCAAAGGCGCGCCACATCTTGCTGACGCGCTAATCCTCATGCTCACCTCTGGAGAGCGGGAAGGCGATCTAGAGCGCTGCCGCCAGCTGGGGATTAGCACGTACCTCACCAAGCCCGTTCGGAGATCGTATCTTCTTCGAGCGTTGACCAAGGCTTTAACAAATGAGTCGACGATAGAGAAGATCAGCGAGACTGCATCCCCGGCGAGGCATCCGCCTCAAAAACACTGGTACGGCGCCCCGGTGCGCATTCTGCTAGCCGAGGATAACGTCATCAACCAGCATGTCGCTCGCAGCATACTTCAGAAAGCAGGACATGCCATCGTTGTGGCCGGCAATGGCCGAGAAGCTCTTTCAGCTCTCACGCGGCAGACGTTTGACGTGGTCTTGATGGACGTTCAGATGCCCGAGGTCGATGGATTTGAAGCGACCGCCGCCATTCGTGCCACCGAGCTAGGTACGGAGCGACACCTTCCGATCATCGCCATGACCGCGCACGCCATGAAGGGTGACCGGGAACGATGCCTGGCGGCTGGCATGGACGGCTATATATCGAAACCAATCTGTGCCAGTGACCTGTTGGAATTGGTGGGCAAGTACTCCAGTGAGCCCATTTCCGGCGGACTTGTTACGATGGCATCTCATTCTTCGTGACGGACCGCCGTTCCTGATTGGCCTGGCAATGGTGGCGACGCGAGGCGAATACGGCATGCCGGAGGCCTGCCCCACTGGCGTGATCAGGGATGCTTTTCGGTCTCTTTTTTCGGCGTGAATTCTGAAGAAAGCCGCTGGGCTGCGGTGAGTTGGGACGCTCTGAGCTTCTTGGCGACCAGATCGCGTTGTTCCGCGCAGCGGTCATCTCCTTTGGCCGCGCAAAGATTGAGCCACTTGTAAGCTTGAACGTAGTCGCGCTTCACGCCCTTCCCGACTCCGTACATTGCGCCCAGGTCGTATTGAGCCTTGGCGTAATCTTGTTCGGCGGCCTTGGTGAACCAGTCGGCCGCCTGTGCGAAATCAAGGGGCACGCCGTGCCCGTCGTAATACATCAAGCCCAGATTGAATTGGGCGGCGGCGACTCCCTGATCCGCTAAAGGCCGCCACTCCTTGGCAGCGGTAGCGTAATCGCCTTTGTTATACGCGTTCAAGCCGGTGGTGAAATCCGCTCCTCCGGATATCGCGGCAAACGACAACAGAGCAACAAACCAGGATAGGCTTCGCATAACACCTCCTTCTACCCGTATTGAAGCATATCGCGAGGGCCTTTTTCTTATCAACTTTCGAGGAGAAAACGCTCGGTTTCGTCCAAAAATACGTCGAGCCGATCGTGATGGACCCAGTGTCCGGCTCCCGGAACCTTGACCAGGCGATAGTTCTTAATCATGGAGGCTCGACGATCGGTTTCCGGATCCTGCGCCCAACTCTCCATTCCCCAAAAGAGCAGCACCGGGCAGACAATTTCGCCCAGGACGGTGCGGAAGTCCTCGATGTGATGACCGTAGGGCGGGAAGATGCGCGCGTAGTTGTCAAACTTCCAAATCAGCGAGCCGTCCGCATTCCAGTTGGTGCCGTGCAGCGTGAGATGGCGCGCCACCTCGTCGGACAGATGAGGATTCGCTTCCTTCATGCGGGCCACGGCGGCTTCCAGATTCGGATAGCTGCGCGGTTCCCGGCGCTCGGCTTGGCGGACGTTGTCAATCCAGGCGCGGAAGCGTTCGGGTGCCGGTTTGTGGACGCGATGGGTGATGGGCAGCCCCAGACCCTCAATGGATACGGCCTTGCGCACGCGATCCGGGTAGATGCCCGAATATAGCAGCGTAAGAATTCCACCGAGTGAGTGACCGACCAGATAAATTGGAAAATCGGCGATCACGTCCGCCAGCGCGGAGAGGTCGAGCACGTGTTCGGCGATGCTGTAAAGCGCGCCCGGCGCCCAGGCGCTATTGCCGTGTCCTCGCAGATCCATGGCGAAGACGTGAAAATGTTGACGCAGCGCGCGCGCTACCCAATCCCAGTTGCGGGCGTGATCGAGGCCGCCATGAACCAGCAGAAGAGAAGGTTTGCCGTTTTGTCCCCAATCCCAAAATTGCAACTTCAGGCGATGGGAATAGTAGTAGTGAGAGATCGGTTCCAACCCACTTATTGTAGAGGTTCCTCGGCGCGCGACCCTTCGAAGTTCGCCTGCGCTGCCTGCCGCCGCTCTTCGGCGTGATGGCGGACATCGATGCCCTTCATCAGGAACAGAACGTCCTCAGCGATATTAGTGGCGTGATCGGCGATGCGCTCCAGGTTGTGGGCGATGAACATCAGGTCCACCGCACGCGGAATGGTGGTTCGCTCCTCCTGCATAAAGGCCACCAATTCCTTATACGCGGCGTCGCGTAGCCGATCCACCTCATCGTCGGAAAGCAAGACCCTTCGCGCCAGCGCCTCATCGCGCTGCACCAGCGCGTCCAGGCTGTTACGGACCATCCCTTCCGCCAAGCTCGCCATGCGCGGGATGTCGACCAGCGGCTTTACCGGAGCATCGTGCATCAGCGAGAGCGCGCGCTGTGTGATGTTCACTGCCAGGTCCCCCATGCGTTCCAGATCGCCGTTCATCTTAATCACCGCCGTGAGAAAGCGCATGTCTCGCGCCATGGGCTGGTAAAGCGCGAGCAAGCGCGTCGCGAACTCGTCGATCTCAATGTCCTTTTGATTGATGAGCGCCTCTTTCCATAGCACTTCCTTGGCGGTCTGCTCATCTCTCTGCACCAGCGCGTCGATGCTCTGATGGATGGCGGATTCAACCAGACCCGCCATTTCGAGCAAGCGCTTTTGCAGCTCGTCAAGTTCTTCCCGGAAGTGGATCAAAGCTCTCCTTAAACGCTACCAGTCTAACCGAATCGGCCGGTGATGTAATCCTCGGTCTCCTTGCGGGCCGGCGCCTTAAAGATGATTTCGGTCTTATCGAATTCAATCAATCTCCCCAGCAGGAAAAAGCCCGTAGATTCCGCCACGCGCGCCGCCTGTTGCATGTTGTGCGTCACGATCACCTGCGTGCACTGATCTCTGAGACTAAAGAGCAAATCTTCAACCTTGGCGGTAGCGATCGGATCGAGCGCCGAGCAAGGCTCGTCCAGCAACAAGACCTCGGGATCAACCGCCAGCGCCCGCGCGATACACAACCGCTGCTGCTGCCCTCCGGACAAGCTATAAGCCGATTGATGGAGCTTATCCTTCACTTCATCCCACAGGGCCGCACGCCGCAAGCTGTGTTCCACCACGTCGCTGATTGATTGTCTCCCGGCGAGTCCATTCACTCGGACGCCAAAGGCGACATTTTCGAAAATCGATTTTGGAAACGGGTTCGATTTTTGGAAAACCATGCCGACGCGCCGCCGCAGGCTGGTAACATCCATCTCATGCACATCCTGGCCATCCAGCAGGACGTGACCTTCATGGCGAGCGTTCTTGACAGTCTCGTTAATGCGATTCAAGGTTCGAAGAAACGTGGATTTTCCACAGCCCGACGGACCGATCAAAGCAGTGATGCGTTTCTCGGGGACCTGGAGGTTGATATCATGAAGCGCCTGGAAATCGCCATAAAAGAAATTCAGTTGGACGGTCTGCAGTTTGGGCTTCGAGGTGGCTTCGCTCTTGCTGGATGACGGTCTGGAAGGCGCGGTCGGTTGGCTCATTTTGGCTCGTTCAGGCGCGGCACCCATATCCAGCTTAGCCTCTCTGGATTGAAACGCCCCGGGAGAGAATCCACCGAGCGGCGATGTTCGCGATCAGCACCAGCGCCAGAAGCACCAATCCGGCGGCCCATGCCTGGCGGTGCCAATCTTCGTAAGGTGAAACAGCAAGCTTGTATATCATCACGGGCAGCGAGGCAGTAGGCTCAGTCAACTTATCCGACCAGAATTGATTGTTAAGGCTTGTGAACAGGAGCGGGGCGGTTTCGCCGGCGATACGGGCCACGCCAAGAATCATGCCGGTGAGTATGCCTTGCTTGGCCGCCGGGACCACTACAGCGAGAATCGTGCGGGTCTTGCTGGCACCCAGTGCGAGAGAGCCTTCCCGCAGCGAATTTGGTACGGAGCGCAAGAAATGCTCCGTGCTGCGCAGCCCGATCGGAATCATCATCAGGCTCAGAGCGAATCCGCCGGCCCACGCCGAAAAGCGATGCGTTGGCACTACGACGACAGTCCAAGCGAAAATTCCAATCACGATGGAGGGCACGCCGTTCAACAGATCCGCTGTATAACGCACCAGGAAAGAAAATGTAGTTCCGCCAAACTCGGCCAGGTAAATCCCGCCCAGGAATCCCACTGGAACTCCGATGATCACGGCAATGAGGATCATAATGCTGCTGCCCACGATCGCGTTGGCCATTCCTCCGCCAGTTTCGCCGGCTGATAGCGGTAGTTTGGTGAAAAAATTCCAATCCAGCGAGCGCCATCCGTTCCACAGAAGAAATCCCAAGATCAGAAACAGAACTGCTACGGTCAGCACAGTGCACAAACCCGTGAGCGTCAGCATCACGTTGTTGACGGCCATTCTGCGCATTGTGCGATGCATCATTCGGCCTTCGATCCCTTCGCGGTCGTCGCCAAAATGAGCAACCGGGCTGAGGCATTAAGGATCATCGTGAGAAGAAACAGAACCAATCCAAGTTCGATCAGGGCGGCGAGATAAACGTCGCCCGTCGCTTCGGTGAACTCGTTGGCGATTATGGCTGCGATCGTGTAACCCGGAGCAAGGAGCGAAGCGTGCATGGCAGTATCGTTTCCAATAACCATTGTGACAGCCATAGTCTCGCCCAACGCGCGGGCGAGCGCCAGAAAGACTGAACCGATGATGCCGAGCCGCGCGAATGGAACCACGACCTTCCAGGTCGATTCCCATTGGGTCGCGCCCACCGCGAGGGCCGCTTCGCGCTGCTCACGAGGGACGGCCAGCAACGCCTCGCGAGAAATGGAAATGATGAAGGGAAACGTCATGATCGCGAGGATCACTCCCGCGGCTAGATATCCCACGCCATAGGCCGGGCCTTGGAATAAAGGAAGGAAGCCGAGCGTTCTTTTCAAGAACGGTTCGACGTATTGCCGCAGCAGCGGCACCAGCGTGAAAATCGCAAGCAACCCGAAAATTACACTGGGCACCGCGGCGAGGAGTTCGACCAGAAAGGTGAGAACGCTGGAAATCCGAGGCGGCGCCAGTTCTGAAAGGAAGATGGCCGCGCCCACGCCCAATGGGACGGAAATAACCAGAGCAAGCAGGGACGTGAGCACGGTTCCATAGATGAAAGGCAGCGCGCCGAATTTTTCGGCGACCGGATCCCAGGTCTGCGTGAACAGAAATCCGAGCCCGAACTTGGCGCGTGAAGCCGCGGAGTGCACCCACAATTCGTAGACCAGAAAGACCGTGACCAGAAGGATGCTAGCCGCGAAGATCAGGGTAATGAGATGGGCTATCTGATCGCCCTCTTGCAAACGCTTGGCAAAAGTTCGCGATCGCGGTGCGGCGATGACTGCGACTTGGCCCATTGGGAGTTCTTACTGTATCGAACCGATTTGCTTCTCTTCCTTGGCCACCACCGGCTTGGGGAGAGGCGCGTAGCTCATTGCCTGGGTATCCTGCTGGCCGGTAGTGAGCATCCACTTCAGGAAGCCTGCGATGGCTGTTTTCTTGGCGCCATCGAGTTTATTGGGAATCAGTAGCCAGGTGAAGGTCGAGATCGGATAGGCGTTCTTGCCCGGCGCATTGGTAATCGATACCCGGAAGTCATCAGGCATGTTCTTGGCTGCTCCGGCCGCGGCTTCGGACACGGTATTGAAGTCTGCCTTTACAAACGTCCCGGCAGCGTTGCGAACTAGACCGTAGCTCATTTTGTTCTGCGCGGCATAGATCAGTTCCACGTATCCGATCGAGTTAGGAGTTTGTTTCACCAATCCGGCGACTCCTTCATTGCCCTTGCCTCCCAAGCCCACCGGCCAGTTTACAGAGGTGCTGGCGCCCACCTTGCTTTTCCACTCCGGACTTACCTTCGAAAAGTAATCGGACCATACGAAGCTGGTACCACTGCCGTCCGATCGATGAACAACCGTGATGTCCTCGTTGGGCAGGTTCACGCCCGGATTATCCTTCTTAAGTGCTGCATCGTTCCACTTCTTGATCGTCCCGAGATATATGCCCGCCAAAGTATCACCCGAGAACTTGAGCTCCGCCGTCACCCCAGCCAGGTTGTAAACCGGAACGACGCCCCCCAACACCGTCGGAAAATGCAGCACCTTGAATTTCGTGATCTTCGCTATCTGGTCATCGGTCATTGGCATATCCGAGGCGCCGAAGTCGACGGTGCCCTGGGTGAGTTGCTGGATTCCGGCGCCTGAGCCTACCGACTGGTAATTGATCTGCACGTCGGGATGCGCTTTGCGATACTCCTCAAACCATTTTTGGTAAATGGGCGCTGGGAATGTAGCTCCAGCGGCGTTGATCGTCTCCGCCGGAAGCGCCACCGATGTGGCGACCGCCAACACTGCTGTCCAAATTAATTCGTTCTTCATAAAAACTGAACCCTCCCCAAGCTTGCGTCTTAGAAGTTCGGCATGCCACCCGGCAGCGTATACCGTAAGTTAAAGTAGATCGTGTTGTCGTGGGTTCCCTCCGGAGCGCCCGCCGCAACAAACCAAGGAACGCGGCTCAGCCACTCATATTGACCCATGGCGTTAATGGCGCCGTAGCGAGGGTTCGCCCAAATGGTGTGGTTGAAGCCGAAGGTGATTTCATTGATCGTGCGGTTCTGGCTGTTCGGCGAACCGGGGTAGCCATAACCGACGAATGGGCGCCCCGACGCGCTGGTGGTGTCGATCGCTACATCGCGTCCGATGTAGATACCGCCATAATAAGCATACAACAGCGTGTTTTTGATCCTGGCTTCGAAACCATCCACAGTACCGCCGGAGTGAACCAGACTGAGGTCACCATTAGCGCGAACAATAAGGTCTGGAGCCTGCCCGAACAGATATCGGCCGCCACCGTCGCTCCAGTAATTCGTGGTGATCAGCCGGAAGTTCTTGAAGATTTCGCCGTTGATACCAACCTGGACGCCCCCGCCTGCTTTCGTGAAGTATTGGCCAACTGTGAGGTTATTCGGATTGATGGTTTTGAATGTACGCTCAATTCCGGTGACTTCGAAATGCAACCGCGAACTCGGGTCAAAGGCGACTTTGGCGATGAAATCGGGATGCAACGTTGGTGCTGCCAAGACGGTGTTCCCGGCGCCGATATTCTGTGCGTTGTCCAACTGGGTCCCTGCCAAGCTCGTGAACGCATTGGGAAGCGTAATCCCGGAGCCGCCGGCTGAACCGCCGATGTACTGATTTGGGTTTTCGGCCGAGAATCCGAACGTAACCTTGTCGCTCGGGTGGAATAGGACGCGCATGCCAGGCTGGCGCGTCCACGTAAGGCCGGCCATGTAATTCACGTCGATGACTTGTGAGTAGAACAGGTCGCCCGGCAAAGGCGAGATGCCTTTGCGGTTAGGCGTTAGCATGCTCCAGCTCTGTCCGGCGAGAAATTCAACCTTTCCCCTACGAACGTCTACCCAGAACAAGCGCAGCCGCGGCACGAAGGCGCCATTGGTGACAGTTAGGGCATTTGAACCGCTGGTTCCGAGGAAGTCGAACTCGTTATAACCGATGAAATGCGCGCCCTTCCAGTCGCCATCAAAGCGGAAACCGATACGGGAGTTCTGCGGACTAAATCGAAATTCCGAAAGTTTGCCGTTGACGGTATTGTTATAAGGCACACTCCCGAAATTCGACCCGATACTAGAACCAGTATTCTTGTCGCGCCACACGGCCGTAAGGTCCATGAAGCCGGTCGGCACGAGACACGTACTACCAAGCCGAATAAACGCCGGAGCTTGACCGTCCGGAACCGCCTCGCATGGATTCGTGGGCGCTACAGCTGTCTTTTGTGAAGGCTCAATCACCGGCGCTGCAAGGGGTGCGGGAGTGGGCGCCGGAGGAATGTACGGGGTCGTACTGGCGACCTCGCCTAATGCCTTGTTGCGCGGCAATGCGAAGTCGCGCTTGTCGTCGCTCGCCTTAGCATTCATGCTGCGCTCGATCAGCTTCTTCTGCTCTTCGAGAGCCAATTTCAATTGATCAATCTGTTTCTGTTGCTCTGCAAGTTGGGCTTTCAGCACGGTAACGTCAGAAGCATCCGGCTGAGATTGTGCGGCCATCGGTAAGACCATCAAAAGTGCGGCGGTGCAGAGAACTAGTGAGTTACGCATCCAGCTTTTCCTCTCCATCCCAATGAAGTGTGTACGCTCGTGTGGATCTATCTCTAGGTATTTCCGAGTGTTAAGGATATCCCAGCTGCGTTAGCGGAAAATTACAAATGCGTTAATATCGTGTTACAGGCGATGCGTTCAGTTTGGGTTGCCCGGAATCATCACGGTAAACTTAGTGCCCTCACCCAGCCGGCTGTCGACCGTGACAGTCCCACCCATTTGCTCAACCGCGTGTTTGACGATGGAAAGACCCAGCCCTGTGCCACCCATGTCGCGCGATCGAGCTTTATCGACACGATAGAATCGTTCGAAAATTCGGGGCAGGTCTTCGGATGGAATGCCGATTCCCGTGTCCCCGATCGTGATGCATGCGCTTCGACCCGATGATTGGACTTCCACCCGGACTTCCCCCTGCGGCCGGTTGAATTTCACCGCATTGTCCAGCAGGTTCACAAATACCTGCTCCAGCCGTAGCTGGTGCGTCATTATTTTGACGTCGTCGACGGTCCCACGGATCAGCCGCACTCCTCGCGATGCCGCGTTGGTTTCTACGATTCGTAAGGCAGACTCTAATGCCGCACGAACCGACACTTGTTGAGGCGGCGCGGTCCTGGCCCTTTCCAGTTCGGAAAGCGCCAACAGGTCCGACGCGATGTTGGTGAGCCTGCTGGCTTGCGCTAGAATTACCTCTACGAACTTTCTCTTATTCTCCTGATCTTCCAGTGCCCCCGCGAGCAGTGTTTCGGCGTAGCCGTGGATCGCAGCCAGCGGCGTTCGCAGCTCATGCGAAACATTTGCGACAAAGTCCTTTCGAACCCGTTCCAACCGCTCCAGTTCGGTAACGTCATGAAAAATCGCGAGCGCGCCTGGTGTCGTCGACGGTCCGGCCAGCGGTCCAGCCAGCACATCGAAGGAATGACCTGCCGCGGCGGGCAAGGAAAGTCGGCGCTCCACCCGCTCGGAGGTGAGGAGAACGGCGGTCATGAGGTCGAGCAGTCCTGGATCGCGCACCAGTTCGGGTAATCGTGTCCCCGAGTTCACCGGAATCCGCGCACCGACCATGCGCGCGAACGAATCGTTGCAAAACGTAACGCGCAAATCTTTATCTACCGCCAATACTCCTTCCACCATACTCGCCAGGATCGCTTCCCGGCGCGCACCTTCCACCTTAAGGCCGTCAACCAAAGCGTGAATTCGTGGAGCGGTGCGGCGCAGCGATCGCCCCAGCGCGCCTAGTTCATCGTCGCCGGTGGGCAGGTCGTAATCGAAAACATCGGGGTCTAAGAGCCGCTCGGTGAAACTACGCAACTGTTCGGCCCGGCGCACGAACGCTCGCCTGAAAAGCCACGCAAGCCCCGCGGCCAGAACCAAGATAAGCAAGGAAGCGCCCATTAACGGGTACATTAAGGCCGAATCCTGCTGGGTAACGTACACGTCCAGGGCCAGCAACCAAGCGATGATCAGCAGGGAGGCGCTCCACAGAAATCGTCTTACTACCTGCGTTCTCATCCCAAGCCTATACGCCACGCAATATAGCACGAGACCGTCGCCCAGAATCGGGCCGAAAGCAAGAACCCTTTGATACACTGATCCAGGAATGCTGTTCACATCCAACTCCAACAAACCATGAAACTTTTCCCGCGTCACGAGCGCTTTTACGAATTCTTTCAGACGCAGGCGAAAATAATCCTGGAAGCCGCGGGTACACTGCTGGAGGGAGTGCAGGCGGGCAATTCCTCGCTGGCTACCTCGGCGGCCAAGATCAAAACTCTTGAGCAGCGAGGCGACGAAGTCATCCACGAAATCTACACGCGCTTGAATCAGACCTTCATCACGCCACTCGATCCCGAGGACATCCACTCGCTTTCCTCGCACCTGGACGATGTGCTGGATGGCATCGAGGAAGCCGCCTACCGAATGGTTGCGTATCGCGTTGAGCCCATTCCGCCCATGGTGATCGAGCTTTGCAAAATCGTGTACTCCTGCAGCCAGACGATCGAGCAGGCCTTTGAGGCGCTCGGCACCAACAAGCCCGTACTGCCCTACTGTATCGAGGTGAATCGGCTGGAGGAAGTGGCCGATCAATTGGGCCGTAACGCGGTAAGCGAGTTATTCCGCAGTGAAACCGATCCGATCACCTTGCTCAAGTTGAAGGAGATCTACGAATTCCTGGAAGAGACCACGGACGCCTGCGAAGCGCTACAAAACGTAGTTGTCAAGAACTCCTGACCGGAAGCATGGAAAATTCTCTTCCGTTCATCGGCGTCATTGTCCTGGAAGCGCTCACTTTTGATTTCATCAACGGTTTCCACGACGCCGCTAATTCTATCGCGACGGTGGTCTCGACGCGCGTCCTACCACCCCTATGGGCGGTCGTTTGGGCGGCCTTCTTCAACTTCAGCGCGGCGTTTCTGTTTGGGACAGCAGTGGCAACGACGGTTGGCTCCGGCATGGTCCATCTGGAGTTCGTAACGCCCTGGGTGATTCTTGCGGGACTGGTTGGCGCCATCGCCTGGGATCTCATCACCTGGTGGTTCGGCCTGCCTACCAGTTCCTCGCACGCGCTGCTGGGCGGATACGCTGGTGCGGCCATGGCGCATGTCGCGCATCTGAAAGGATTAGCGCATTGCTTCGACGCCATCATCGCTGGTGGCTGGCGCCTGACGCTGATCTTCATCGTACTCGCGCCTCTCATTGGCATGCTGCTGGCGATGTTTCTGATGGTGGACGTTTACTGGTTATTCCGGAACTTCAACCCGACGCGCATGGACAAATACTTCCGCCGGCTACAGCTCGTCTCCTCGGCGCTGCTGAGCCTCTCGCACGGGACTAACGATGCGCAGAAGACCATGGGCATCATCACCGCGGTGCTAGTGAGCGCCAAGTTGATCCCGAAATTCCAAGTTCCATTGTGGGTGCTCATGTCGTCCTATACTGTCATTGCGTTGGGAACACTGAGCGGAGGCTGGCGGATTATACACACCATGGGAGGACGGCTCACGAAGTTGAAGCCCCGCAGTGGATTCTGCGCCGAGACGGCCGCTGCCATAACGATCATTTACTCGGCGCACTTCATGAATCCGGCGCCGCCCGTCTCTACCACTCACGTCACCGCCGGGGCAATTGCGGGCGTTGGCTCCATTCAACGCCTGAAGGCCGTGCGCTGGGGTGTCGCCACTAACATCTTCTGGGCTTGGATCTTGACGATCCCGGCTTCGGCGTTGGTGGGATGGATCTCGCTCGATATATTCCGGCTCTTCGTTCCATCGCTTTGATTAGCCCTGTCCTCTGAAGGCAGCCACCAGATCGATCAACTGCTGCGAGGTGAATGACGACCCTTCCACCACCGCGCAGAGCCGCCCGTGCGGGTCAATAATGGCCGTGGAAGAGGTGTGCGTGATCGCGCCTTCTTCGGCCCAATAGACCACGCCGAATTGCCCCGCTACCCGGCGGACGTCCTCCATCGATCCGGTAAGAAAGCGCCACATTTCGGAATCTGCCCGCCAGCGATGCGCGTAGTCCGTGAGCACGGCCGGCGTATCGTATTCCGGATCGAGGCTGATCGACAAAAGCATGATCTTCCCGCCAAATCTCTTTTGCAATCGTGCAAAATTAGCCGAAAGCCGGGGACACACATCGGGCATCGGACAGCGTGTATAAATGAAGTCCACTGCGACCAACTGCCCACGAAAACCGGACAGCTTTACCGCGCGGCCGTCCTGATCAGTCAGCGTAAAATCGGGCATCGAATCTCCGATAGCGATTTTTCCTTCGGCTTTCGGCAGCGGCACGTCGGCGACACCGGTCTGCTGCACACGGATATGGCGGACGCTCGAAGATTTACGGCTAACCTGGAGCTGGAACTCGATGCGCGAGCCCGGCGAGAGCTGATCGAGATGCTCAGACGGTTCGGCGTGAAAAGGCATGGCCATTGCATCCATATAACCAGGAATCGCCCGGTGCGAAATGGTCACGGTCTGGTTCAGACGATCAACGGCCAGCACAATGCCCTGCGCGCGATAGTGTCTGGCGCAGGAGGCGAAGACAAGGCAGGCGGCGCACAGACCAGTGGCGCAGCCTCTACTTGAAATACAAGACATCCGGTCTTATCGAGAAATCCGTTTCCGCGCACGGGCCGCATTGCATCTGGTAATCAGGACGCTCAGAGCGGATGATTTCGGGAATCAGCTTGGGGTGATCAGGCTGGTGGTAAGCAGCGATCGAAATCCGCGGCTTGTACTTCGCCAAGGTCTCCTTGGCCCCGGTGAGCGCTCTAGGCTCCGCACCTTCGATGTCCAGCTTGATGTAGTCGACGCGCGGCAGCTTCAGCTCAGCCACTAGCTTGTCGATAGTGGTAAGCGGAACCCTCTCCAGATCCACTGCGCCCTCGCGCCGCATCACGAAGCTGTCGGCGGCCGAGTTTTTCGGGTCAACGCGCAAGGTAAGAAAGTCTTCCTTGTCCCAAACACCTTTGGGTACCACGATCACCCGGCCTGCGGCGATTTCGTTGGGATAGTTGCGACGCAGGCATTCCAGATTTTCGGGCGCCGGCTCGATGGCAACCACTGTCTTGGCGCCGGCCGCCAGCTCTTCGTGAACGGTGACACCGACATTGGCGCCACAATCCACCGTGATATCGCCCAAGCGCGGCCCAAACTCACCGGTGCCGTAGATTTTTCGCTGTTGTTCAGCAAGGTTGAAGGGAAGCACGTAACGGCTTCCGGCGGGAATCCAGTAACGGCCCTTGGGAGTGTCCCACAGCTCATATCCTTTAGAGTCCTGCTCGATCAGTTTGCTCGCGTTCAGTATCTGGTCTTTATACTCGACCTGTTGCAGCAGGTTCTCGTCGGCCTTCACCGCCTCTCGCAGCGGGCACACCGGGCTGCGGCCCGCGACAACAAAAGTGAACAATCGAAACGGAGCATAGTAGGCGTAAGCAACACCAGCCAGGGTGAGAAGCAGGATCAGCAGCCAGACAACGCGGGCCTTCACGACTGCATCATACCCAAATTAGGGACAGTGCACTCAAGTGCACTCAAATACCAGTTTCTACGCGCGCATCCCGCACATACGATAATGATTCCAATATGGCACCGCGCAACAAAAGCAAAGCCGAGAATGGCCGCAAGCCGGCTAGCGCTAACCGGATGACCCGACGCGGTCTGATCTCTGCAGCCGCGGGCGGAGCCTCCCTGCTGGCGAATCAAGCCGCGGCCCAAACATCGGGATCATCCAAGCTTCGTCTTTCGCTCGCCTGCTGGAATTACGATCGTACGCGACCTTTGATGGATGGCCGCATACCCGTGGACGGCGTCGATTTGACCTACCTCACGCTGCCCGTCGAAGAGACGTTCTTCCGCATGCTGCGCCACCACGAATTCGACGTGGCGGAGTTGTCTCTGTCTTCCTACGTGCTGTCTTTGTCTTCGCCGAATCCACCGTTTATCGCCATCCCGGTCTTCCCTTCCCGATTCTTCCGCCATTCCTGTATTTACGTCTCAGCCAAGAGCGGCATTCGCGAGCCGAAGGATCTGATCGGCAAGCGTGCCGGAACGCCGGAATATCAGATGACGGCCGGTGTCTGGATTCGAGGGATTCTCAGCGACGAATATCAGGTCCCCGCTCACAGCATGTCGTACTTCACAGGCGGCGAGGAAGAGCCGGGCCGCGACGAAAAGATCGCGCTTTCGCTGCCTCCGGAATTCAAAGTCCAGCCGATCCCGGCCGACAAGACGCTTTCCCAGATGCTAGAAAGCGGCGAGCTCGATGCATTCCAAACGGCTCGTGCGCCATCCTCGTTCATCAACGGCTCTGGCAAGGTGCGCCGGCTTTTTGAAAACTATCCGGCGGTCGAGCGCGATTACTACCTCAAGACAAAAATCTTTCCGATCATGCACACGGTGGTGATTCGCCACGATGTCTACGCAAAATATCCGTGGGTGGTCCAGTCCCTCTACAAGGCCTTTGTCCTCGCGCAACGCGAAGTCTATCGCGAGCTCCATGAGACAGCGGCGCTGCATTACATGCTTCCCTGGCTCCTGCCGCATGTCGAAGAGACCGAGAAGCTGATGGGCCGTGACTTTTGGCCTTACGGGCTGGACTCGAACATGAACACTCTGACAACGTTCCTGCGATATTCCCACGAGCAAGGACTCTCCAAACGGCAGCTCACTCCGCGCGACCTCTTCGCTCCGGAGTCTTTGGAGTCGTTCAAAATCTAAGATCGTGGATACACTTCCGCTCGCTTCGCGCCGTTCCATTCGCCGCCGCATCCTGAACTGGTATCAGAAGAACAAGCGCGACTTACCCTGGCGCAGCACGCGCGATCCTTATCGCATCTGGATTTCCGAGATCATGCTGCAGCAGACCCGCGTCGCCGCCGTTATTCCTTATTATCAGCGCTTCCTCGATCGATTCCCAAATATCGAAGCTCTTCGATCCGCGGAAGAGCACGATCTGCTAGCCGCGTGGGCCGGACTGGGTTACTATTCGCGCGCTCGGAATCTGCAGAAAGCTGCCATTAAGATTGTAGAGCTCGGAGGATTTCCAAGGGACTATCCGACGCTAAGGACGTTGCCCGGAGTGGGAGATTATACAGCCGCGGCGATCGCGAGTATTGCGTTTGACCTGCCTTATGCCGTGCTGGACGGAAATGTAATTCGTGTCCTGAGCCGTTTAACGGAGGAGACCGGGAACGTCACTTCGACAGTGGTGCGCGCGCGGCTTCGCGCCGTCGCGGATTCTGCCGTTGACCCGCGTCAGCCTGGCGAGTTCAATCAGGGCCTGATGGAACTCGGAGCCACTGTGTGCCTGCCCAAGCAGCCGCAGTGCCTTTTATGTCCTTTGGCCCGCGATTGTCGCGCGCGCGAGTCGGGCCGGCAGAATGAGCTGCCGTTAAGGTCCGTGCGCCCCGGCACGATCGATGTGGAGATACAACTCCTGGTGATCGAGAAGGCAGGCAGGATCCTAGCTTGGAAAAGACCGGCGGAGAGCCGCAGGCTGGCCGGATTCTGGGAATTGCCCGAGCCCGCGCAACTGCCGCGTGCCCGACTGGAGACCAGAATCGCTCGATTTCGACACACCATCGTCAATACAAACTATTTCTATAATGTCTTTGCGGCATCACTGCAACGCGCCCCGGCAAGGTTTCAGTGGCTCTCAAAAGACAAGTTGCATGAATTTCCCTTGAGTACTGCCGCGAAAAAGGCGCTAAGGTATTTGGACCTAGGGTAAATAACCGGTTACTCAGATCTGTAACCTTTTTCGGCTGTGGTAGTCTCACGGGCATGAGCCGAACACTTCTCGCGACCCTGCTCCTAGCTGCTCCGATTGCCCTATTCGGAGAAAGCGCCATGCCTAGTCTCGGCTACACCGGAGCGCCCACCGATCACAACGGCCAAGATTGCAGCACTTGCCACAATAGCTATGGCGCCGCCAATAGCGATGCAACGGGATCGGTGACGACGAATATCAGCAGCTACAATCCAGGTGTCCAGCAGACCATCCATGTTACGGTCCAGCACCCGCAAGCCCAGCGCTGGGGATTCCAGATCACGATTCGTTCAGTGAGCGACCAGACGCAGTCGGCCGGCGACTACTCCGCGGGCATTGCGGTCCAGGTAGTCTGCGACGATGGATCCCGCTTTGGATCCGCTCCTCCCTGCAATGCGATGCGAGAATTCGGCGAGCACCTGAACGCGCCGCGTACCGCAACAGGAGCGGGCTACGAGTTCGATGTGACGTGGTCTCCGCCCGAAAGCGAGATTGGCGATTTGCAGGTCTACATCTCGGCGGTTGCCGCTGATGGTGACGGCACGGCGGCTGGTGACCGCGTCTATACGCTGACTAGAATCATTTCGGCGACGGGTGGTTGCTCAATCACCAAAAAACCTACCTTAACCACCGCCATCAACGCGGGATCTTTTCAGGCGCCATTTTCCTCGAAGGCCATGGTGGCGATTAAAGGACTGGGCTTTCAAGTAGCCAGCCGCAGCCGCTCGGTGGGTCAGGGCGACATCACCAACAATTCCTTCCCCACAGTACTGAGTTGCGTGTCGGTACAAGTTACCGGACCTGGCGTGCCGCAGCCGGTGCTTCTGCCGATTTCTTATGTGCAAGCGGATCAGATTAATGCGCAGATGCCGGCGTTCTCCGGTACCGGCCCGGTGCTGCTGACTGTGATCATCAATCCGGGCAAACCGAATGAATTGCGGAGTGACCTGGCAACGCTCAACGCGCTGCAGCCCTTCGCGCCGGCCTTCTTTTTATTCGGGACTTCGACCAGCATCGCGACGCTGTTGGCAGGTACCGGCACTATCATCGCGAATCCGTCTGTCGTTCCAGGCGCAAGACCTGCGCACCCGGGCGAGATTATCTCGCTGTTTGGTACCGGCTTTGGAGATACAAGCCCCTCACTCACGGCCGGGCAACTGGCTTCCGGCATCGCGAACCTAACCAATTCCATCACCGTCACGATCGGCGGTGTGACATTGTCGTCGTCCGATGTACTCTATGCGGGACTCTCGCCCGGATCAATCAGTGGTCTATATCAAATCAACGTGCGCGTGCCTTCGTCGACGCCCGCGGGCGACATCCCGGTTACAATCACGATCGGTGGATCCCAAACGCAGTCCGGCGCCACGATTCCGGTGCAGCCCTAAAGGTCCGGTACAGCCTTAAAAGGCATGAGATTAGACGCGCCCCTTGATAAAGAAGAGGCGCGTGCCCCCGCGCACAGTCTACGGGCAGTCGTTATGGCGCGGGTCGGGCGCCGGCGGGCCAGCGATGCAGGGGATCGCGCTCAGATATTCGTAGATGGCGCGGATATCATGGTCCGTCATATCTTGAAACGAAGGCCACGGCATGATTTGGAGAAGGGCACCGTTGAACGGAAACGGAACGCAGCCCGCGTTGATCGTGCCCGTTGGACACGTCGGGTGGAGGTGATCCAGGTCTGCGCCGGTCCGAATGATTTGCAGAAATTCTGAAAACGGTCGGCCGCCTTCCGGCATTCCCGTTTTGTCCGGTGTCAAGTTACGGGAAATTATGTGTGCGGAACCCGGGACTAGTGCAAGAAAGTCCCTGGTGCCACCCAAGTAAGTCGCCGGATTCACTTTCTTCTTTCCGCCGAACACTGGGGGCAGAAGGTAAGGATTTCCATTCGGCGTGAACTCGGTTGGCGGTCCAGCGCTGTGGCAACCATTGCAGTCACCATCCCCGTTCACAAGGTAACTGCCTAGTCCTACCAACGCTCGGTTCTTCCCTGCCATATTCAGTGGCACTGGCGCTATTGCAAAACCCTGCTGAATCTTGGATTCTTCGTCACTTCCATCATTCTGTGCTTGTCCCCGTGGGGCGCTCATCATCATCCCCGCAAGACCGATCGCCAAAACAGCAGCGACGGCTCCCGCGCCTTTGGCAAATTGTTGTGTTGTCATTCCCGTTCTCCTTGTTGGATTCAGGACTATGCTGATGTCCTGGGTGTCTCAGTATATAGCGTTCCAGCCGATGGGACACCGCCATCGAATTGGGTCACCTAAAATGTCACCGTGGCGGGACTGGATGGGTCAAATGAAAAAGTAACCCAGAGTAAGCGCGAGTCAGGCCATACCTAGGAGGGTGGACTTGCATTCGCGAGAGCAATA